>JACCDP011129210.1_pt1 | contig 26424 bp, 36 predicted proteins | sample 7445841 | NCBI WGS metagenome assembly JACCDP01 (sample SAMN15323441, study PRJNA562643) | freshwater metagenome | isolation source: river surface water | place: USA:Blue River Watershed | collected 2017-08-17 | reverse complement strand
ATTAACTCTTGATTTTGGTAATACGATAACTAATCTTTGCTTGTAAGTTATTTACTGAGGCTGTAACTATACGAGGTATAAAGTCTACACCTGCAGGAATTTTAACTAAATAGTCCATATCATCAAAGTATAAACTACCATACTGTAACTCAAAAGGGAATCTTAATCTAAATCCACCACTTGTTGAATCACGGTACCAAAAAAATCCATCCAATGACCCTGATGTTGAACCTCTTAATGAACCTGTAATCCTATCTAAATAAACAGACGATCCTGCAGGAACTGTATAAGCTGCACAATAAGATTGTCCATAATTTGCAGGAATTACACAAAATACATTAGTAGTTGTTACTGTGTTTCTTATGGTTATATCTCCTACATTTGTTGTTGTTGCTGAATTGCTAATAAAGTAAGCAAAGTTACATCTCCAAATGTTATGTCCTAATGCATAACTACCAACACCAGTAATAGCTTTACTTGCGAATGTATAATCTGTATCAGCTGCAGATGCTAAATAAGCATAATATACAGTACCTGTATCTGCACTCGCAACTACTATCTCTCCAGGTTCAACAGCACCTGTTGGAAACCCGGCATAAACCCCACCTTCATTAGTCACATCTTCAGGAACTGAAGCAGTGTCTATATCAGAGTTAAAACCATCTTTAATAGTTATAGTTGTATTTTCATATAATCCTTCAGCTGTAGCTAAGTTAAAATCTGTAGGTCTTACAGTAATAGCATCAGCATCTCTTTGAATTACACTATTTAATGAACTTGTTAATAATTCTTTATTACCAAATAATGTTTGTAGTCTAATGTATGTTTGAGCACCGGCAGAAGTATTTGAAAATCTTACTCTACAATAAGCTTTAGAGCAAGTTAATCTTTTTACCTCATTAGTTCCTGCAGCTACAGACGCTGGAATTGAGCTATCCCAATTAGTACCATCAGTACTAAATTCAATATATAATGTACCTGCTTGGTCTGTTTTAACAGAAACAACTACAGAGTTGTACATCCAACATTCTTCAGCTAAACCTGTAAAAGTTGATACACCTCCTAAAGGAGTTGAAGTAGAATTTACAGTTGATAGTTTGGCGTTTATTAATCTAAGACTAATAGGATCACCATTCTCATCAGTAGCTACTATTTTAGCAGCACCATTACTATCTATAATAAGTTCATTATTACTATCACTGCTTTTTATAATTGCCATGTCTTACTATAATTTACTTTAAATTTATTTCTTAGACTTCCACTAAGAGATTTTACTATTAGGTCAAAAGAACCTGTTCTTGAGTTACCTGCAGTGCAGATTATCTCATCCATTTCAATCTCATCCAGAGATTTATCTGTTGGAGCATCATAAGCTATGTTAGCTATTATCTTAGCTCCTTCAGCTACTGTAGAATCTGATATTGTGAATATCTTATAATTAGTATATAAGTCATCTCCAAAATCAACCTCTACCTGAGCAACATTAGAATTGGTTGCTTCATTTATTAATGATTGTAAGTAGGTTCTTAAATCTACTTTATCCTTTGTAGGATCAGGTTGAGCAGAAACCATTAAATCTGCTGTATACCTTTTAACTAATCTACCATCAGAGTTACCTACCCAAGTATCACCATTTGTCTGAATATATGTTTTACCAGACACTCCTTGACGATTAGCGGATATTCTTAATATTTGCTCTGATGTATAGGACATTATTTTCCGTCTATAGTTTCTTTAAGATCTTTAATTGTACTATTAAGCTCTTTAATGTTATCGTTTAACATATCAAACTTCTCAAGCATGTGTTGATGTTTATTAGCATGATCAGTCTTAAGTACTTGAATATCAAGTGTATTCTGAGCAGTTTGTTTTTCAGTATCATCTGCTTTAGTCATATTTCTGTTTAAGAAATAACCTATCACAGCTAATCCTGCACCTATTAAAGTGTCTCCAATAGTAATTTCCATAATTATTACATATATATTAATATAATCATTTTTTATTTAATTTCCAAATTTAACATACAAAAGTTGAGCTTGTTTCTCCACCAGTTGATGTTACCCAGTTTAAAGTATCTGTAAGAACACCTCCTGAATCATGTACGGTTTTACCTAATGAGCTATCTATTCTTGTAGCATTAACATAACCAACAATATCTACTGCACTTGGGTTAACAGTTAAAATAGCCTTATTAGAAGCATGACTTGAGGTTAATATTTGAGGAGAACCACTTGTACCTGCTGCCAATCTTAACAACGTGTTTACAGTATAAGTTTGACTGTCTTGTAGAGTTAAACTAGTACCAGGAGAGTTATTTTGTAACGTACCAAAAGTTAAATTATAAGAGCCTGCAAAAGTAACATTATAAGACGTAAGCTCAAAGCTGGTTATAGTACCAGTCGACAATAAAGTAATTGTTCTACTTTGAAATTGATTTTTAAAACCGCTTAAGGTATTTCCTTTTAAATCAAAATTAACAGTTCCAGTATAGTAGGTATCATTTAGAACTCCGCTTGTTGTTCCAGCTGTCAAAGTAAATGTTTTACCTGAGTCACCCCAACCCGCATTCGCCGCAAATGTATATGTTCCCGACGTATTTATTTCAACATCAACTCTTATTCCGTATCCGACTGCATTATTTATTGTTCCCGAACCCGTTAAAAATAATTTTGCAGTTCCTAATAAAGATGTATTATTTACACCTGAAACTCCTCCAGAACAATATAAATTTCCAGTTCCACTATTAATGGTTGTCGCCGCATTTTCTCCGTAATTTAGAGAGGTACATACAAAATCATCTACTAAAGTTGTACTGCCCCCATGCCAATAAGCAGCCCCCCACGTTTTACCGTTAGAAGTTATAGAACCAGTTCCAGTTACTCCAAAAATAGACGTCTGTACGACTGTAGATGGTGCGGATATTAAGGTAAAAGACGTCATCCTTACCTCTAAAGCAGCCGTTAATCCGACAGTTATAGTACCGCTTGTATTTACAATAATAGGATTGTATAAGTATATAGTAGTTAAGGAGTTGCTACCTAAGTTACCAGTCCCTTGCATATAAAAGGTAGTCGTACCTTGGATTGTGCAAAAGTTTGATCCAAGAACGCTTCCATTTACATACATTGTATTACCGTTAAAAGTACCTGTTCCTGTAAATTGAACACCTGTTGAACCAACTGTCCAGTTATCCGCAAGAGTTACTGTTACAGTTGCATTAATATAAACACCATTTGGCCACGTCTTACCATTAGATGTTATTGTTGATGTAGCATTGATATAAAGATGTTGAGCACCCGCAACTCCCATACTTGCACCAAGTGTAATATTACCACTTACTGTTATAGCGTAAGTCATGGTAATTGTGTTTGTGTAATTTGTAAAGGTTAAAGTTTTACAAACTCTATTAGATGTGTTTACAGTACAGTTTCCACTACCTGCGTCAAATATAGCATCATCAGCACTTGTAGGCACAGCACCATCTGCTGGACCACCTGAGCTTAATGACCAGTTAGTAGCTGTTCCCCAGTTAACATCTCCACTATTTCTAAAGTAATAAGTAGCCATTATGATTTAGTTACCTTGATAAGTAAATTAATTCTTTTAACTGTACTAACTGAATCAACAACAAATTCTATTTCATCATTAGCGGCTATTGTTGTAGAAGTCCATGCAGACACAGCAGCATTAGCTCTTTGTGCTGCAGTTAGTGTAGGTTTATTACCGGCACCAACAATAGAACTTCCACTTCTTTTAACATCAATAACTGCTGAACCAGAAGCATCACCTACAATATACCAATCAGTAATTGTACCTGCATAAGGTATAACAACATATCCTTTACTACCAGTTGTAGGAGTAACACTTCCACCATCTACTGTAATACCAAATCCACCTTTTTCTAAATAAGATAAATCAGGTATAGTAGTTTCTTCTATAATATAGAAGTTATTTAAATTAGCATAATCAATACCTTTAATATTGATAGAATAAATTAATGCTACATTAGCACTAACAGTAACACCTGATTTTACCCATGCCCCAGTACCCGTGTTAAGAGACGCTGTAACAACTGTGCCACCCACAGTCGTAGGCGAAACCCAAGTTGGTTTGTTGTTAACGTCGATTTCTGAGAGGATGCAATTTGCTCCTGAAAACTCATACGCATTGATTGTTGCACCTGTAGGGATTGTAAGGCTTCCGCTTGCTCCTGAGATAATCTCATAATATGTGATCTTATAGACATTGTTTTCGAGTATAGCTATTCTGCCCGCTAAATCTGAATTAGCGGTATTGAATAATTTAAGTTTATTTTTATTTAATAAATTTCCGTGCATTATACATATCCTTTAAGTTTGATATCATCTATTGCTATAAGATTTCCACTTAAATCTGATTGTTGTTCAAATTTTAAATATAACGAACTTACTGAGTTAACAGCTGCATCTAAAGTGGTTATAACAGCTCTCCAAGTAGAATCTGCTGTAGGAGGAGTATAGGTTATAGGATTCCAAGTTATCGCATCAGTACTCCAATATATATTGATATCTGGTGCTCCTACGTTTTTATATTCATTCCATTCTAAAGTTAAATCTTTGTAATTTCCCTTTGAAATACTATATGTATAAACATTATCTAAATACCCTGAAGTATTAGAGAACAACATAAACACACCATTTAGTGTGTATGATCCTGGAACATCACAAAATGGAATAATATCATTATTTCCATAAAATGAAATATCTAATGCATCATATGTCCAACTACCTGGTAAATTATAATAAGGAAATCCTGCTCCATCTAAACCATCTTGTCCAAATACTTCTCCAAATAATTGTCTTTGATGAAGTTCTTTAGATTCTAATCCTCCAGATTCTCCAGACTTATAATATAATTCTCTATTAAAAAGTCCAAATTGTAGAAAGTTTGAAGAGGATACAAATTTCTTTGTACCTAGAATTAATTTTTTTATTCTATTTCCACCTACTGGCATTATTTATAGTATTGAATATGTAGTGTATGTGTACCAGCCCCTACTTGTGTAACTTTAAAGTTAGCTAAGTTTTGTGCTCCTTGAATATCAAAAGCATCTAAATCTGAACGTGGGATACCATCAGTTGCTGATGGAGTACCATACTCTAAGTAACGAATAGCTGGTGTGGTAATACTTGATTGTAAAACACACAATGCATATCTAGCTCCTGTAGGAATAGTTAATGATTTAACTGTACCATCTACAGTTAGTTTTTGATAACCACAAGCTATCATGTTGTATCGAGTTAACTGGAGTAACTCCTTCAAATAATCTTTTGATTGATCTGCCATTTTATATAATTTTAATCACAATTACAAGTATCACAAATTTTAGTCACTAATGCAACTAAATTCTCAACACCCGCATCTGTTAAACAATTTGTATATTCTGTTGTAGTAGTTGTACAAACTACTTCTTGATAAGCACATTCTCCTGGAACAGTATTCTCACCATTAATGGTTGTATTTACTAAACCATCAAAATCTGAGTATGTATAATTTAAATTAATACTACTGATATTACATGGAGCTACAATAGTATAAGTTTCAGGTAATCCATCTCCTGTACAATCACCATCTGTAAGTGTTGCTGTGTATCCTGCAGGAAGTGCTGATATTATCTGAAATACCATTATTGAACTAAGAGTTTCTCCTAATGCATCCACTACTGTATAAGTTATTGTTGTACCATCTGATGTATAGAAAGTAACCAAAGCTCCCATTGGTATTGTTGTACAGTTAATCAGTAATGTAAATTGTGCATTAGTGTTATTACCTGTTTGTACAATTTCACAATTCTCAGTTTCAACATCAGCTCTATAGCAATCTAAAGCTGTTATAGCATCTGATAATAAAACAAGATTAGTTAACTCTTTCTCAGCACACTTATCTCCATTTAAAAACATATCAGCTACCTGCTTACCTTTATTACCGGCACAACAAATAGCTTTTCTTACAAAAGATAATAATTCTGTACTGTTCATTTTAATATGTATATACAGCAGCTACTAACCATTTTAATCTAGCTGTAGCATCTGCTGATGTGAATTTTAAACTTACTGTTTTACCTGGTGCAACGATTGTTGATGTTAAGAAATGAGTATAATCACTTCTGTATTGTAGATACTGAGTCATTGGACCACTAGTAACTACAGAAACTCCATCATTCAAATAATCACTAGTTACCTCATGAGGACTTACTGCAGTTTCTATTGAACAGTTTGTTTCAATAAAAACAGTTTTATTTGATGTTGTATTATTGGTATAGATATTTTCAGTATATCCTGCACCACTAATATCAGAATCATTCTTTACATAATATATATCATATAATCTTGAACCAGCGACACCAGACACTGCTTCTGGGCAATCTATACACTGTTCAGTTTGTTGACAATCTGGACAACTCATATTATAATGTTTTAGCGTGATACACACCTATTATATGTCCAGTATAATCTAAATGATCACCATCTGGAGTAGATATTTCGTAGGCAATTGTATCAGTTGGGTTAATTGTTATTTCTCTTGAATAATGTGTTATTTTAATTAGCTTAGATTCCATGCTGTTATATACACGCATACTATTAGGTTCTGCTATACCATTCACTAAGAATCTTCCTCTTATTGTTCCAACAGTATCTCTTTTAACAGCTACATTTATTTTAAATATACACTTAATCTGACTGTTAACTTCAGGAGCCCATCCAGTTGGAGGAGTATAAGAGTTTATGAAAACTAATGGAGCATAAGCAAAAGAAGTAGATCCAGGAGAACCATCTACATCAGCAATAATAACATGTGTATCTGTAAGAGGATCTGCACTTATAGTATATCCATAATATGTAGAGAATGGAATGTAACCAGTGCCATTATTTGTCATAGTAACAGAAGATAATTTTCTATTACTATTAAGATTTACAGTAGCTGTTGCAGTAACACCTGCAGTAGGACTATTTATTGTTATAGTAGGAGTTTTTTTGTAAAAATCACCACCACCATAAAAGGTTCCAGGACCTATGTATTGTAAAGCTCCTGAACCATCCGCTTGGAATTTAAAAGGATAATTATTAGCTACAGATAGAAAACCAGTATTTGAGTATGTGGATTCTGCTGCCCTACTAATTTCACCATTAGCCCAAGGGAATATAATTGGATTAGGAGTATCTGGAGGAAGTGGAAGACAATTACATGGCATCTCTACCTTATTATCTTCACAATTTAGATTAATAGCCATACTGTAATATAATGAATTTAATTATTAATTGCAAGTATTACAACCGGTATTTTTACATAATTTATCTAGAATAGTCTTGATAGAATTAAAGTTTTCTTCCTGTTGACATCTTGCTGCAAATGTAAGAGCCTTAAGCATATAAGCAGCTTTCATATATGTTTCTGCTTGTTCACTTATCTTACAATCACAATCATCTATTTCTAGACTAGCAAGCATTGTTTCAACACAGCATTTTGTTGTACAGAAGAAATAATATACATGTCTTTTCATGTAGTTATTTACTCCATCAGAATAGTATAATAGAAAATCCCATTTACCATCTTCATAACCACCTACCAAAGTAGAAGCAATATCATATTGATATGATACATTTGAAGAAGGAAAACTATGGGTTAATAAGTTAACGTTTGTAACTGCTCCAGAAGGAGAGATAACTTGAAGTACAGCAGAAGTTACTGAAGCTGTTGTAGCATTGGGAGTTCCCCAACCTGTAGTATTTGATGCTGAATAAGCTCCTGTTAGTTCAGTTAAGGTGAACGTGTCACAGGCATTATTCATACATATATTAAAATCTATTGAAACTGCCATTATAATTATTTTAATAAAATAGCCCCCAGGAGCTTAAAGGAAGGAAACAAACCTGGGGGCATTTTAAAGATAGGGTAATATTTTGAATAGTCCTTCCAACTATATACTTAGTCTTACCAAGAGTAAGCTAAAGTAGCCGGAGCTAAAGGAGTACTTGCTAACCAAGCATTTAATACATCAAGTAAATCAATACCTTCAGCACTTGTATCAGCAGAGTCACCAGCATCATCGAATGGATCTGCAGCAGCAGCATCAATTGCTGGAGTAGCAATAATGATAGACTTATGAGCTTCAGAAGTTACATCAGGACCAGTAGTAAAGTTCTTATCTACAAATTCTAAAGTGATTAAGTTGTAGAAATATTTAACCTTAACTTCATCACCACCAGCATAAATTGCTGTAGCTAAAGTAGCTAAACGAACTACAGTAGAACTAATGATAAACATAATTTCATATTCTACACCATTGATACTGATAATTTCACCTGGACGGAAACCAGCAGTTGAGGTAGCAAATGTTAAGGTGTCATCACCTACAGCTACAGCAGATACGTTACCTGTTGCAGAAGTTGCAGCAGCGGCAACTTTACCAGAAGTCACAGGAGTAGAACTTGAAGTTAATGTTACTGATTGAGCAGGCCACATTCTACGGTTAGAAATACCTTCATACTGTGCTAAGTAATTCTCCATGTTAGAAACTTGAGCATAAGTACCAAAACCATCATACTGAGATTGAATCTCACCAGCAGTAGTACTAGTACCAAAACCTGAAGCATCATTTACATGAACAGAGAACTTAACGTAAGTAGGTTTGTAAGTTGAGGTTGTGAATTGATTTACATCTAATCCCCAGATTTCAACACCATAATCTACAGCTCCTGTTAATCCTAATACTCCAGTACCATCACCAACTTTAACAGCTTGGATACATTTGATACCTGAAGGTTGATTACCAAAAGCAGAGTTATTAATTGCACTTACAATCTGATCTGCGATAGTAGACTGAGTAGCTGCTGCAGATGAAGTAAATGTTACATTTAATACTTCTGGACGCTCACTATAGAAAGTTTTGTCCCACTTAAAACGAATTACAAAATTGTAATCAGTTGAAGCATTAACTTCAATTGTACCAGCAGCAGCAGTAGTTGTACCATCTACAACTGAACCACGCTGATGTCCAATATAGCATACTTGACGACGACTAGGTTTATAGTGTTTTGCTTTTGCACTTGTGACAGAACCACCTTTAACTGTCATTGATTTTTTAAGCTCACCATTAGCTAATTCTTGGAAGAATGTAATAGCATCACCACCAGCAGTTGAGATAGTGTCACCACCAGCAGGGTTCAAAGCTTGCATGTCTGAACCAAAAATCCCCAAACGAGTAATGTTTGCGGGGGTTGGAGCTGCGTTGTTTGCAGGTAGGGCAGAACCATTTCCTACGAATAAATTTGTTACTTTGTGAATTGACATTTTGATTTGTTTTTTAAATTATTGTAAAATGTATTTTTAATGTGTTATTGAATGCATTTGCTGAATGAATGTTTGTAATGTTTATTACAAAACTTCCATTTGCAACAGACTGCACGTTTAATTTGGCTAGACCTGCAGTAGCAGAATCATCTACTGTTAACATTACAACAGAGTCTGAATAGCATTTGGTGTTGTTTACTGTGAAGTAAGCATTTGAACCTGCTGCTAATGTAGAGCTTACTGTTGTGATAACTCCAGATTGTTTATTAAGTGTAACAGCAGTAGTAATAGCTGTTAATTGTGTTACAGTACCTTTTTCAGTTACTGCTGTAATTATCTCAGATACTTTAGATCCTAAAACTCTAGGGCTTGCTAAGATAGCACCTAAGAAATTTGCCGGGGTTATGTTTGTTATTCTTGCCATTTATTATTCTTTTGTGGTATCCACCACTGGTACAAATGTTTTTAATCTGTTAGCTTCTATGTTCTCAAGGATTATTTTAACACACTCATCAACTACTTCAGAATGCATGTGCTCCGATAACTCACAGGTTATATTACCTGTAAAACTCATTCTGATAGGCTGTTTGATGTAACGAATCTTGTAGTTATTTATTGTTACACCTGAAGCAGCTATAAGTTCAGATTGGTTATTCTCCATTAATCTTAAAACCTTTCTTGTATTAGGTTTTTTAAATGGATCATAGATACTTTTAGTAAACTCATTGTGTTCAATTGGTCTTACTTCAATATCTGTAGTTATTGGGTCAGTACCTCCACAATCATAAGTTACATTAGCTCTCTCTTGTACAATAAACCAATAATCTAATGGTAATGTAAAGAATCTGGCATTTGAATCTATGTTGTCAACACTATATGCAAGTGGTAGCAAAGTTGCTGTTCTTGTTATAGCTTTGAGGTCATCTGTTCTTTTTTGAGTTTCTTCAAACCCTTGTCTCTTAGGATTGGTTACACCATATCTCTGTTTAACAATCCTATCTTGAGCCTGATTTAAGAATAAGTCAATCTCAGAAGTAAGAATTTCAGGAAGTTGAACAGAATCTATTTTATCCAATCTAACTTTAACTTCTGTATGAAATTGAGCTATTGTCATTATTTACTTTTTCTTAAATCTTTTACTTTTTTAACTAAAGCTAACTTGATTACTTGATTCTTAGGATCTTCTAGATAATCTAAAGCACCATCTGTTGATGAACCTATCATATCTTCATTGTGATAGAAATAGGCACCTTTTTTAGTAACAATCCTTTTCTCAATTAATTCTTCAAGTAAAGCTTTGTTTTTCAATCTATCTCGATCTTGTAACATCTTAACAAAACGTACAGGATCTTTTTTAAGGAACTTATATAACTCTGATTTTACCATGGTTTCAGACATATCATCTATACCTGATTTACCATATACTCTTAAACAAGCCTTCTTATCTTCTATTGATAACTCAACAAATAAATCTGTTGCTTGTAACTCATAGTCAATGCTCATTGCTTCAAGTTTAGCTTTCTCTTCAGGATCATCTATATAAAATAGTGCACCTGGATTTTTAGCTAAATCTAGCTCTGAATTAGCAATTTTTGAATGTGCCTTAATTACTGATTCTTTAAGTTCATCCATTAAACCCTCAAAGGTAAATTGTGTAGGTTTGTCATTCCATAAGGAGATTTCTAAATCTGCCCAAAATAATGATTTCTTACCTAAAGTACCTGGAGCAAGGCTTAATTGTTGCTCATAGTATTTTTCTTTTTCCTTAGTTAATCCAGTTCTGTATAAACCATTTTGATCTAATTCTGCCCCAGCAAATACTGTTTTAGTTTTAGAATATGATGATACACCACTGAACTTAATCTTGTTAACTGGTCTAATCACCAGTGTCTTGATTTCTGTTTCCATCCTTTAATTTATTTTACCCTGTTTTTAAAATAAGGGAGTGTTTAAAGGCACACTCCCTATTAAGCCTGTATGTTAAATATTAAGAAATACTTGCTACGTCTAAGATCAATTGAGCTGCATCAGTAGGATCTTTCATCATGATTCCACACTCAGTCATTGCTTCAAATACATATCCATCAACAGAACTAGCAGAGCTACCATTCTTCTTAGGACCGTATGGACCATACATTCCCTCAATATAAGTAGTTACCATTTCACGATCTTTAGAATATACCTTCTGAATATTTGGTTCACCTTTAGAGTAAGACTTAAAGTTCAAGAAAGTAGCTTTATAAGATTCAGCTGGTTTATTAGTCTGTGGGTGTAATAAACGGTTACGTACTGCGTCATTATAAGGCTTATATTCTTTTAATGTAATCTTATCACCATTTAAACCTACATAAGTCATGAACTGACCTTGTAAAGTTAAATCTTGACCTGAACCAGCGATAAACTTGCTATCTACTAAAGTAAAGTTAGAAGCAGATTTCTTCATAGCCTGGTCAAATAAGTTCATGAATTGACGACCACAAAGAGCCACATATTCACGAGGACCATCTTCAGTACCATTGTATGATAAATCATCCATAAAGTTACGGATAGTTTGCTCAGTTAAATTAGTATAAAGACGCTTATTAGATGGAGCAATTTGCTGCTCTAAACCAGCACCGGTATAGATAGTATTTCCTGAAGCACCTTTCATGTCAGTAGTACCATTAGCTTTAACGTTTGACTTACCAAACATTAACATAATTTCAATCTCATCCATGAACTGTTTCCAGAATTCCCACTCAGCGTATTTTACCCAAGTAGAAGTACTTTCGTTAGTTTCAGGATTCTTCATTGTAACTACCATTACACGGCTGTGAGCAGCACCTGTAACTGAATACTTCTTACGTAAAGTAGACATGTAGTTTTCTAATTGAAGAGGCATTGCATAGTGAGTTTCACCACTAGTGCGTGAGTGATCATGCTCAACTACGTTAAATTCTTTTGACACTTCTTTACCTACAGCTACAAAAGAACTTGGTAAATAAGAAGTTTGATCATTAGTAATTAACTGTAAAGTTAAGATATAGTCTGTTCCATCAAAATATGGTTCAGCAACTACACGAGCTTGGTAATCTGGAGTATCAAATAAGATAACATCACCTTCAGCAAACCATTTCTCTCCTACACCAATTTTGAATGTAGTAGCATGCTGACCTACGTTAGTTGATGCATCAAATACCGCACGTGTGATAGCAATAGCTTTACGGCTATCACCAATAACATGCCAACGATACTGGATACCATTAATTTCTTTAGCTTTACCCATACCACCAGTTAGGAATGATAATGCATTTTTGTAGCCACTCTGACGATTATAAATTCGAGTGATTACTTGACTAGCGATAGCAGGCTCAGTTAAGAAGAAAGTTGACAAGTGAGTATCTTGAGTCAACCCTGCATGCCAGTTCATGTTTGTTATTTGCAACGGACTTATTTGCATGATTACTTTGTTTTTTTATTTTTTTATTATTAAATAAGATTATTTTGAATTGCTGATTTAAATGCACTAAAGTTATTTTTTCCAGAGCGTTGTTCAGTAAAGTTATCTGAAGAACCTTTTGAAATTTTATTTCTAGAATCTGTTACGTTTTTCAACTTTTTAGATAACTCAGAAGTAACTTTAGTTTTTACTTGTTTTTCAAGTTTTGAGATATCCCAGTTATTCATAGCCAAATAAGCATATAATACCTGAGCATCTTGATTTGTTTCATTATGTAGTTGAAGTGGGGTCTTACCGGTTTTACGGTCTACCTTTGTCATATAGTTCCAAAGGTCATCTTTAACTTTAGGGGTTAATTTAAATCCATTAACTTCTTCTTTCTTATAAAGATTATCTTTGAAATCATCCCAAGCCTTCTTAGCTTTTTCAGCTTCACGCTTTTGATATTCTTTCTGAGCTTCTACTAAAGATTGCTTTTCATTATCTTCTTCAGCAATTAACTTAGGAAGATGTTTTTTAGCAAGATTCTCTAACTTTCCTAAATCTTTAAGATCCCTGATTTGCTCATCAATATCATCTTTATCCATACCTGTTCTGTTTAAAGCAGCACGGATAATCTGTTCTTGATGATCTTCATTACTTAAATCAGCATCTTTCCAAGAAGCTTCTTCATAATACAAGCGATGAAAATCTCTAGGATTACCACCAGCTTCTACATAATCAAGGAACTTTTGAACATCTTCCGGGTGAGAACTCTTATATTCTTCAATCCCTTTAGTTATTGTTTTTGAGATAACTTCTTTAAGGTCATCTTCAGTTTCTACTTTTTTACCATCTTCAATGGTTTCTAATAAACCCTGATCAGCTGCCCATGAATAGAATGAGTGTAAACCACCTTCTTCTTCTTCCTGAGTATTATCATCAGTTTGATCTTCAGTTTCTTCTTCTTTCTCCTCCTCTTCTTCTTCCTGTTTTTTAGATTCTTTCTTAGATTCTTTTAATTCAGGTTTCTCTTCAGTCTTCTTAGCTTCTTTCTTTTCAGCAGGTTTTTCCACCTTAGCTGGAGGATCAGTTTCCGTAACTTCATTGTCTTTATCTTGATCTATCTTAGGAACATCCTGAAGAATAGAACTTTCTACATTGGTGTCATTGGAAAAAACAATATCCAACCCATCATCAAAAGGTGTACCTTCTGGACCACCTAATATACTAAACTCCTGATTAGGAGTACTTTTAATTTCCTCTTTTTTGCTCATTTTTACCCTTTATTTTTTGTTTCCTTATTGTAATATAATATTTATTGTTATATTTTGCAAACACCATAATCAAATAATGTTTGATAGCTTATATAGCTTTTTATGCTAACTCATTATCTAGTAATTTCATAGCAATCTTATCTTCTCCAAATGCTTCTAGCTTATCTACCAAGGTTTGAACTTTACCCATTTCTTCTTGTTGCTCTTGCATGTACTTGATAGCCAGTTGATAAAGTAAGTGATCATTATACTTTAAAGCATGTGTAGCCAATTCATTACACTGTTTAGTTACCATTACCTCATGATCAAATGATTGTCTGATAATATCAGGTAAACCATTAAACTTACATGGAGGTTCTTTTAAAGCTGGTGTCTTAGGAGTTTCCCCTAAATCAAGAAGATAATCCTTAGCCCAACTAGCATGAACCATCTCATCCTGAGAATCTTTCATCCAAGCTTTGGCAGAATTAACATATCCTGCATTGTTCAACCACATAGACATAGCTAAATACAATCTACTGGAATATTCTTCTTGTTCAATTCTAAAGTTCAGTAAATCAATACATTCCTTAGAAATTAGTGTGTTATTTTTAACCGGTGGTGTAAATTTTAAACTACTCATTATTTCTTCTTATTTTGTTTAGCGGCTTTAGCTTTAGCTGCAGCAAGTTTCATTTTTTCTACTTCTAACTTATTCTTCATCTCTTCTCTCTTAAGTTTATTAGCATCATTAGCTATCTTTTCTTGAGATTGATTTTGAACCTTAATAGCTTCAATCTTCTTGTTTTCAAGATCTTGCTTCATCTTAAGTTCACGTTCTTTAAGAGATATTTCTTTATCTTTAGTATGTTTATCCTGTTGTAACTTAATCTGTTCTGAGAAAGATTTAGATTGCATCTCTCTTTCCTTAAGAGATAATTGAGCTAATTCTACTGGATCAGGAATTCCATCATTATCCTGGTCTAAGTTTTCCTGACGAGAATAAACACCTATTTCAGCAACCTGAATCTTAGTTTCATTAGTTGTATCTGCGATATATTGTTTAAGATCTCTTTCAGCTTGTCTATCAGCCATCTCTTCTTGATGCATTTGTTGTTGAGCCTGGATATTAGCATTATTCTGTTCTTGTTCAGCTTTCTGTTGAGCTTCAACTCTTTGTTGATATTCTTCTTCAGCCTTTCTAAGGATATTAACAATATCTCTAGGAGAATCATTCTGAATAGCTTCTACCACAGTAGATAAGTTAACCTTCTCCTGCTGTAATGCTATCTGAACAAGATTATCAAGTTTAGATTTAAGTTCATTATCTTTATTAGCAAATGATACAAATACACTAAACTCTGAATTCTCAAATTCATTCTCTTCTAACTGAAGTATCTGTAAACCTAAATCATCTAGCACATACTGTGCAGTTAACCCATCACGGTAAGCAATTTTAGCAATTTCAATTAATGCTGTATATGCTCTACGTTTAACTTCCTGATGAGCTTCAAATAAATATTCTGTAATTAAACTAGATTGAGCTACTGATCTTTCAACATTACCCACAAGTTCAGTAGAGTTAATAGCTCCTAATCTTTGAGGAGTAACACCAGATACAAAGTAAACTTGTTGTTTAATGTAATCTAGAGTATTAATATATTGTTGAATAGATTGAGCAAGTGATAAGTCAATTGCCTGGAACTGGTTGAATTTAGAGAGTTGTCCAATAGAAGCACCTTTCTTACCCTCTTCAAAAGAGTTGATAAATCCGATACCTGTTTCTTTTAGATAGAACATCCATCTTTCAATATCAATACCATGACCTTCAGGAATCTGAGCTAAGTCCATTAAGAATACTTTACCACCATCTTTTGAGAAAGCTAAGTCTAAACGATAGTGTAAAATATCATACATATACTGGTATGATTTTAATCTGTCTATTAAAGATACAGATTGAGAGTTTGTTGCTTCATAGATAAATCCTGTATAACCTAATTGACAGTGATATGGATTATCCATTCTACGTCTTTGATTTTCTTTAGGCTTAATACCTACATAGATATCAGCACCAATCTTGGTACCTTCCCAAGCCTCATTAATCCAGTACCATTCAACTTTAGCATCAGGATAAATCTCTTTGAAAGCATCTAATTCAAAATCAACGTCTACAGTTTCTTTATAAATCTCACCTGTTTCAATATCTGTATAACTAAGTTCTCCAACCTCTTTCATGGAGATCCACTCTACACGAGTTACACGGATAGAATAGTTATTTGTGTTATTTCCATTCCATGCATTAGTAGGAGTTACACCAACTAATACTTTTGAACCATTAGTATTATCTTCTACATAATGAGGTTCAAATCCACCTGCAGTATTAAATGTACCAAATGTACCACGAGTATATTTCTCAAGTTTATCTAATTGTTTAGAAGAAGTAATCTCATCACCATATTCATCCAGAATAGATGAGATGGTAAGATTTCTCTCTTCAACTACTGCAATAGCATCATCAATAAATGTATGATCATCATCTAAGATAACTGTTAAGTTAACAGGATTAACCCTACGCATAGCAGGTTGACCATTTAAGATACCAACCCAATAGATTTCTTCACCGGCAATTAAGGCATCTTTCCAACCCTGATTAAATAATAAGTGAGTATTTAGACGCTTCTTAAGAACTTTAAGCATTTGATTAGCTTTAGACTCTATCATGTCTGATGGAGAATAACGCTCATACTTTAAAATTTCTTCTGGTGTTGGAGGAGGATTATTAGGGTCTATTGTAGAAGGATCTATAGCTCCCATTAGTTCTTGTTCTAATGAAGCTAGAATCTTCTTTTTTAAACCTTCTGTTTTTCTATTGATATCATCTGGAGCTTCAGATATCACAATATGATTATCTGGACGTTTAGCTTCTTCACCTATCAATAATCTTATAGGTTCTGAAATAATATCATAATGTTGGAACCTTGCGGGAAAAGAACTTGAGTCTACACCTAAAGGATTACAGATAGCCTCAACATCTTTATGAGATACTTTACCATTGTAAAGTTCATAGTTTACTAATTTCTGAAAACGGTTACTACGCATAGTAGTACCATTTGTATATCTATAATTAGAATAGTAGTTTACACAAGCCTCTCTCCAAGCCTTAGTCTTTTTTGAAAAAGGTACTTTTTGTGGAGGAAGAGCACTAAACCCAGGACTATCGTAATTCATTTCTTGTTCCATTATCTACTAACTCTATTATTGTTTAATTTGTTTCTTAAATACATTTTGTTCAAGTATTCACTTGTCTTTGATGGTTGATTTGTTAATTCACTTACATGAATCCTATGCAGTTCTTTTGTTTGCAATATACATAGCATAAAAGCTATGACCCTATCAAAGTTACCATCATGATCATATGCCACTAACTCTTTTAGTAATGGGATAGATTTAATAGTATGAAGATTTAATACTTTCTTACCTTCATGTTCTCTTTCATCATATAACCATTGTTTCAAGTAAAGTTCACATTGATCTTTAATACCGGTAGAATTACTTCCACCTCTATTCATGTGAATACCATATCCACGCTGAACTCTAGAATCTTTTACAATATCCTTTAATATCTGAGGTTGCTCATACAAGTAATGTAAACTATTCTTTTGTTCAAAGTATCCTTTTAAACCTTTTAAGTTATTTTCATATAATACTTTAGAATTATAATACATACATAACTTTCTGCAGTTCTCATAAAAATCATCAGCTCTTTCTGGACGACCAGTATATTCAGCTACTATTATATCATGACTTTTATCTGCCTGATAAAATCTTTTGTAAACAAAGAAAGAACCTAACGAAGTTGAGGTTTCTGCTTTATCTTGGTCATATGGGTCACAGCCACTTATGTATAAGTGTGGAGGAACTCCATCTCCAACTTTCTCAGGATGTTCCCAGATAACTATACAACCATCTTTCTTGTTTTCAGCTTTGAGTGGAAAGTCTATAATTTGTTCCAGACTATCATCAATTTTCCATTCTAGTTTATTATCTTCACCATAAACTAGTTTACCTCTTTGTGCCTGACCACGTAATGATGGAGTGGTTTCTACTTTACCTAACCATTCTAACATTTCAGGACTTGCAAATATAGCTCCCTTATTTCTTAAGAAAGCTTCTTTATAGTTAAGAGGGAACTGGGTAATTATCTTATGTAATGCTTTAGGGTCATTTCCTCCTTTAGCATTTTCACGCAACCACATGATATCATCATATGCTGCTTCTTCATTAGAATTACCATCTGCATCAACCATTGGTTTTTTAAACCATTTTGATTTTGGATTCTCACATACTCCCCAACGACCTTTAGTAGCAGATGAAAAGTAACCTGTTTTAATCTGTGGATTCTCAGGATCATCAAATTCTAGACAATTATATTTACGTGGATTAGTAAACATTTCATAGAAATATTGACATCCAGCATCCATATCACCAGAAGATCCAAATATAATCATTGTACCTGTCCATGTAGAACCGTCTTTAACAAGTGGTTCTGAATATCCATAAGTATCAATAATGTTTGGAAATACACCAGCCTCATCTAGTAAAAACCAGGTAGCAGATTTACCTACCGCAGCTGTTGGTCTATCTTTAAATGTTATACTCTCCATAGAAGATTTATAACCTTTCCAAACTTTAACTCCACCAACATTAACTTGGTATCTAGCCATAACATAATCCTTCAAATCAGGATTTCTCTGTTTACGAAATTCTGTATAGGCATTTACATGGTTCAAATAATCAAGAGCAAATCCCATAGTCTGTTCAGAATATTGACTTAAGAAACCACCAATTATAGAACGACTATCTGGATAAAAACAAAACTCGTGGGCACCAATAGCTCCACCTTTATAAGAATATCCTTGACGACGACCTTTAACTACCTCCAGATTCTTACCATTCTTACGACAATAATCTACCATCCAAAAATATTCATAATCTAAGTCTACGAACTTAGGGAAGTCTTTAGTCTTTACAATCCTGCCTGTAATATCTTCTTTCTGTAAAAGTATAGGACAGAAATTTAAATAAAAAAAGTGTATACCGGTAATCTTAATTCCAACTGAATTAGTCATACCATATATACATTTATCATGTACATCTTTCCAGAACTCTTTGTATTGAATTGTATTTTCCGGGATATTTGTATAACATTGATTCTTCCTGAAGAAATCAGCAAGATAGGAAAACTCACTTGTATTAGTGAATATCTCAACGTGTGGTATGTAAGGATTTATATTATCCATTATTTTCAAATAATCCTACAGAAGCATTACCACGTACCTTGGTACTAGTAATAGATTCTTTACGACAAATTTCAGAAGCTTGATTTACAGACTCTATTAACTTGGGCAACCTTTCAATGAACTTACCTACCTTATCAATATCAACTTCTTCATAGTTAACATTCTTAAAGTAGTTCTCCATCTTTGAGATAGCGATCTGTACAGATTCCAACATTCTCATAGATGGTGTTGTATTTATTGCTTCATAACCTTTAATAGCTTTCTGTACAAGTTCATCTACTTTAAATGACTTATCAGTAACTATATATTCCCTGATCATCTTATCTCTCTCATCTGGAGGATACTGATACAATGGACTATTAAAGTCTGAATAGTAAAATACATAAGCAATATCATTATAAGCTTTTTCTTTATTCTTAGATTTATCTCTTGACCAGAGATCCTTAAAGAATAATAAGCCTAAAGCTTCCGCTGATATTGATACCCTATCATTATTTAGTTCTAATATTTTCATACTTCCTTTGTGGGATCTTGTGGTATCGAGCCACATCCTTATGCTCTTCAGGCATACGCTTCTACCTAGTTAGCTTAGACCCCTGTCTCACTTTTTTACACAGAAAAGATTAGCGAAAAAACTGTTCTTAAAAGACTTTATCCTTTTAAAAAATCTTTAGCCTCTCCTTCTGAGAAGATCTGAATAGTTGGTTCTAGTTTTTTAAGACGTTCATCAAGATGTTCCATGTATCCTGCATAACCAGCCATACCTTCTTTGAACTCATTAATAAGTTCCATAATGTTTTCTTGTCTTGCCCATAATTCAAGCAATGCTGCCTGAACATGAATCTTACCCTCTACTGAATTGCGTTCTAAGAACTCTGATGCTTTACTCTTTGCCATCTTTAAATTTATGAAATTCTTTATTTAAGTAACCTGTTAAATATGCATATGCTTCCTCATTCTCACTGAAGACAATATTTCTGCCTTCTAAGATCCTAGCTGTACAATGAGTTATTTCATGTGCTATAGTATCAATTTCTTCATATTTGTTTTTATCCTTTTTAACCATCACATAATAATGTGTGGATAATTTAGGATTATCATCTTCTACCTCAAAGGTCATACCGGCATATGGTACTTCCAAATCCTTAAGATTGTCTTCATGAAAACCCTCTCCTTTAGCAAAATTATGTATCAACTTAAAATCATTTGAATACACAAATATCATCCTACAGGCATAAATAGGTAAATTAAATCTTTTTATTTTTAATATCTTTCGCATATTTAGCCTTTCCTGCGTATCCTTTTATTTCATAATGACCTAATCTTCTTTTAACTTCTTCTAAACTATGATTTACAGTAAGATACTCATTATTGTAAATTATAGTAGTATATTTCTTAACAATCTTTCCTTTACTATTTATATACTCAGCATAATTAACATTACTGCTTTCAAAAGATCTTACTATCTTAGCATTCTTAACTAGTGTAAGTATTTTACCATTAGCTAGTTGCTTAGTAATATCTGTTATTATAGTAAATTCAACTACCATCTTTTATCAGGACATTGTGATTTTGGAGATCTTGTTTTAGCTATCAGTGGACAACCACATAAACTACATGTTAAATGTTTACTTGCATGAGGACAAGAAGCACATATTTCAGCTCTCTTCTTAGCCTCTTCTTCAACAATAGGATCCTTAAATATCACATTCTTCCATCCCTGATATATCTCTTCTAGTTTTGACATCTTCTAATCTTTTACGGTAAGCAGTAGGATAAAATTTACCTAAGTACTTACAACTTATTGTTTTACACTCTTTATTAGTAATTATCTTTTCGATCAATCTAAACTGAGAATTAACTATCCGGTTAATCTCTGCTTTAGGAATCTTATAGATCTCGTGTAACTCATTTATTATCTCATCCTGTAAATCAGCCATTCTTAGTAAAAAGTTCTATGGTTATTTTATTATCAGCAGTAATCTTAATAATATTAGGATGTAACATCAAGACATTATCTTTAGTATAAAGAACCTTCTTGTCTTTCAGATACTTAATGTAATTGTTGAATGAATACTTATTCATATTCAATGAACTTCTTAACTGAGATCTATTGTTCTTATTAAGTTCGATGTAGTTATCATCTATCATCTTAGCAACTATATCCAACTCAACCTCTGTGAGATTGTTTATAAAACAGTTGACTATCCTTAATTTGGTCTTAGTCCCAGTTCCATCCTTTATTGGCACTTTTAATTCCATGTCTTTATTACTATTGTAAATATAATAGATTTTATTATAGTTTGCAAATTTATCTTATAATAATCTTTATTATAGTTTGGACATAGTTTTCCCCTTCTCTTTACCAAGTTTAATAACCAAGTTTCAAATGTTCAGTTTTTAGCCCTCACCAGTTACCTGGGATCCAGAACCTTTAACCCTGTTAATTCAGGAGCCTACTTCATAGCTTATGGTCCAGCCAACATTATCCTCTTTGGTTATCATTTTCAGGAGTATCGGAGAAACCTCTTTTCACCTCTAGGGCTACTCATACTATCCGACTTCTAGGCCCATACTTATCTCCTTTGGGCCGGTGTAAAGTTCAAACATGACTTTACCTCCTTAAGAGTAAATATAACACTTTACTCTTTAAAATCCAAATTTATTTTTATTCTTCACTAAAATCATCTCCACCATATAACATTTTCATAGTATCCTCATACTTCTTAAAGAACAGGAGTAAATGGTTTATGTGGGATGGGTGTTCCATGCACCACGTGGGTAAGTCCCCATGATAAAACCTACGTTTAACTCCTTCCTTTAAATAGATGACTTTCTTACCATCTATATACATGACTCCTTTAATCTCTGAATCTTTAAAGTTTTTACTTATTGTATTATTGTTTTCCATATTATTCTTTAATAAGATCATTTATAATAATTTTTTTGGGGCCTTTACCTAAATAAATTTTTGAATTATATTCGTTATTTGTTGGAAATTCAATAGTATATCCAGAAGCTGTCATAGCCTCATTCAATATGTATTCTTGATCTGTATTATGTAATTTCCCATGTTGCACCGCATTAAAAATAAATTTACAAATTGCAGTAGTTAACTCTCTAACTGCATTATTACTATCTCTAACTGCAGTATCATATCGACTTTCTTTAAATAAAAGGTCTTTATATGTACTTAATTTAATTGTTACTGATTCTTCCATGTTTTAAATATTTATTATAACTTGCCATTAAGTTTATTCTCATTTTACTTTCTGGATAATTTGGAGGATATACTAATATTACATTTTTATATCTACCTTCAAGATATCCTCGTTTATTTATGAATATCCTCATAATATCTCTATTTGTTGCATTAATTTAACCACTTTGTCCAATAAGGACCGTATTGCTGTTTAAGCCATTTCTTCTTTTTTCTTGGTAATCGGCATTTCTCTATTGCTTTATGCTTAAAGCTAAAAAGAACCATCTCGCTGGGCCTATTATCTCTACTCAAACTATTCATTAGTTCCATAAAGTCATTCATAGTAGCGCCTCCGGTTGTATTAACCTCAATCGGAGGATCCGTTAACAGTGATTCAAGCCCCCTAAAAGACATTGTTTGTTTTCTTAATTGAACCAGATAATTAATACACCCCTGCTTCCCGGTACCTAAAACGTAACCACTATCATTCTGTATCTGATAATACCCGTCTTCTAACTCCTCTTCAAGTTGCTTTCTATAATCTATTTCCCATTGTTCCATGTTAAATTATCCCTAATTGCTGCATTAATTTCTTTAGTTCTGATTTATTCTTAATAGAGTCTAAATAGTTATAATATTTAAAACCAGATAATGATTCTATTAATATAGATTGATAAGTATCAAAAGTTTCTATTACTAACTTATATCTACCACCACTATGAGTATAATAATCATCATAACCTTCCCATCCTAAACTCTGAATATCTTCTTTGTCTAAATACTTCACTCTTATTATGTCCAAGCTATAATCCGATACATATCCCATTTGCTCAGGATTGTCACCATCTTCTCCAAACACCTGTTTGTGCCATGACTTTTCTCTTCCAGGAATGTCCCAATCTTCGTAAATCTCATACTCAAACCCAACATGAAACTCCTCAATTGTTGGGGTGTAATATTTATTCTCCATTTTTATATTTTTTAAATAAGTTGTTAAATTCTTCTTCTGTTAAGAAGGTGTATATCTTCTCTCCATTCACTCTTACGTGATTTGTAAAAAAGTAATATGGAGATTCTTTACACTTCTGAATTTCCTTTTTCCAGTACTCTTCATTATTCTGGTGTTGATATTCATCATTACTTGCCATTAATCTTTTCTCCTCTGTTTAATCTTTTAAGTAAATGTTCTAGTCTACTTCTATCATTTGAACTGATTATGCTTATACCGGTGTTATCAAATATATGAAATTCACCTTTGACTCTGGTGTTACCTATGTGATAGGTTTTCTTCTTACCTGATCCTTCAAGTATTGCTTGAAGTCCTGGATATCTTAATAGTTCATTCTGTATAGCAGGATCTGAAGTTACTCTAAATGTTCTAGTAGCAACATTAGTAACTGGATCAATAGTATAATTATAATAACCATCTGAATACATAATATTTCTTATATTGCTTATGTATGAATGATTTGCGGGCTGTTCTTGCCAAACCCTCATTATATCATTATACCATTCTGGTGGAGAAGTTCTATTTGTTGTTGACAGTGTTATCATATCTCAAAATTAATATATTATTTTAAACCGGCAAAATAATTCTTGATATTTAATTTTAACATTTTAAAAAACTCCTTATCTGTAGTCTTTTTAGATATCTTAGGTACTACCTCCAGATACTCATCATATGTTAAAACTGCCTTTTTCTTACCAAAAGTTATGGTAATCTTACCTAACTTAGGGCTATTAAATACTACTGTTGTTTCCATATACCACAAATATAGGTATTCTGAATTAAATAATATAGCTTTTTAGGAAAAATTTTTTATAATTTTTTTTGGAAAATTTTTTTGTGTTAAGATGGATTTGAGGTTACGCCGCAACCCCTCCCCCTCTAAAATTGCAATTAAAAAACGTTAAACTAAAAAAACTAGAAATCATGAAAGCATTAGCAGAATTTAAAAAAGAATTAGGAGTTGAGCAAATCACTTTCCTTAAAAATGAAAAGTCTGGAACTCAACATGTTGAAATCAACGGTAAGCTGTTGATTATGCGTAAGGATGTTGATAAGACTAAACCATTATTTGTTGGTATGATTACCAAAGATAAGGACGGTAACCCTGTGCCTGAAGGCAAGGCTTATGCAATATTTAACTCTAATGCGGTAACTGGGGATACTATTTAGTATCCTCAACCCCATTGGGGTTAGTTCTAACCTATACTGACATATAATCTGTTCATAGATTGTATATCAGTATAGTGTTCTAATCTCTACTGACATATAATATTTAAGTATTAACAATCAAATAATTAAACTATGGTACATGTACTTATCCAAGGAATGATAGTTACCATTGAATCTGCTATTGAGATTCAACAAGAAGGTAAATAGTTCTGCTAGTCAGCTACATCGGGATGATGTAGTTGGCTATTTAATTAGATTTGCAGTTGATGTAATGTGTTGATTTACAGATGGATATACCAACACACATCTATTTCCACATTTTCAAGATTTCACAAATTTCACATTAATTAATTAATATAGCACAAAAAAATTAAATTAATGGTCCTATCAAGCCGTATTAGGTAATCAGGCAGTAGTAAGTCCACCCATGTGTGGTGTTATTAATAACTAGAGCCGCGGGTATTCTGCACTCCATTAATTTAATACATATTAAATAATAGACCATAGTGCTAACCGACCAGGCCATCAGATTAAGAACAAGTTCAGCTTGTTAGGCTAAACACTATGGACTATTATACTTATTCTCTCTGCTGAAGATAAACAGTAATAAGTAAGTGATAGCTGTCAAGACAGGTGTGAGGTTCAAATCCTCATTTATTACAATCATGCTAAGATGATGTTGTTTATTGTAAGATATATGTTATGAAGGCTTAAGTAAGTAATTTTATACTAACGAGCCTATTTAAAATGGTATAAATAAAGCAGGATTTTAGTCCGGCAATGTTGTAACATAACTATATTCCACTTAGAAATGGACAGAGAGATAATTTATTGATTATTACTATCTAATAAGTAGCTTACCCCTACGGTAAGAAATATAGGCGTGGTGTACCTGTTGCTAGAAATAGTATCGACTTAAGACATCCTGTAATAATCATACTAATGCACCACAACTCATGTAGATATAAAGACTTCTTAGCAATCTGTAAATATATGGATGTAGCAGTCCAATGACTAAGATGTGAAACTACCTGATTAATCTCTTACAATTAGTTATTTAACGCTGCTAAGTTAGAAGTCTGATAAGCGTATTATAAAGACAAGAGTTTAAAATTAATCAGCTCCCAAGGGTGAGCAGTTGTAATACTTTGTTAGTTACCATTGAAAAGTGGGACAAGGGTCAGAATGAGGGTTGTTGCGTGTATATACTTACTTAAATGTTACAAAGACACAAGGGATGTAGCTCAACTACATTGGCGGAATACTTTGGTATATAACCTCATAACAAAAAGAAATATATAAATAAGCCTGAGAAACTTAAATATATATAAGTATTACAACTGAGTGCAGAGGGGTTAAAATAAAGAGTAAGTTCACACTAAACTCCTTTAAGAGGAAGTGTATTTTATTAACAATCTAAAACTAAGCCTATGAGCACGTTAAAGAAATGCAAAATAGTTATGCTTCCTACAGAAAAATATTCACCTATTGTACATAGTACAAATAGATATGGGGGATTATTCAAAAGCGAACATTATTCACCTATGAAAGAAATGGGTGATTCATATCAACACCTCTACATACTATCAGATGATGAAATAAAAGAAGGTGATTGGTGTTTGTTTAAACAAATAATTGGTTCTAAATATAAGTTATGTAAAATAACTTATAAATTTGGGAATCAACTAACTTCGTTATTAGAAAATGGTAATAAACAAGAAGAAGCTTCTCAATATTAT
>JACCDP010267861.1_pt1 | contig 26436 bp, 22 predicted proteins | sample 7445841 | NCBI WGS metagenome assembly JACCDP01 (sample SAMN15323441, study PRJNA562643) | freshwater metagenome | isolation source: river surface water | place: USA:Blue River Watershed | collected 2017-08-17 | reverse complement strand
GCGGGCGGCGCGGCGGCGCGGCCGTTCAAGACCCACCACAACGCATTGGGCGCTGATTTTTACCTGCGCATCGCGACGGAGCTCCGGCTCAAGCGCATGCTGGTGGGCGGCTTCGACCGCGTCTTCGAGATCGGGCGCATCTTTCGCAACGAGGGCGTGTCGCGGAAGCACAACCCCGAGTTCACGATGATGGAGGTCTACCAAGCCTACTCGGATTACCGCGGCATGATGGAGCTGATCCGCGACCTGCTCACGTCACTCGTGCGCGACGTGGTGCGCCCGGTCGATGGCTCACTCAAATTGAAGCACGCGGCGAGCGGGCAGGAGATCGACTTCGGTGCGCCATGGCGCGAGGTGAAGTACAAGGACCTCATCCGCGAGGCGACGGGCGACGCCGAGTGGTTCGCGCGCAGCAAGGCGGATAAGATTGCCGGCGCGGAGCGGCTCGGCCTCGGCATCAACCCGGCCTGGGAGGAGTTCGAGATCACCAACGAGATCTTCTCGAAGAAGATCGAGCCGAACCTCATCCAGCCGACCTTCGTGACGCATCTGCCGAAGGAGCTTTGCCCGCTGGCGAAGATCACCCGTGACGACCCGACGACGATCGACGTCTTCGAACTGATCATCGGCGGCATGGAGGTGGCGCCGGCCTATTCCGAGCAGAACGATCCTGATGTGCAGCGCCAGATGTTCGAGGCGCAGGCGGGCGAGGAGCGGCAGAACATCGATCAGGACTTCCTGCTCGCGTTGGAGCACGGCATGCCTCCCGCCGGAGGTATGGGGGTGGGTATCGACCGCCTCTGCATCCTGCTGACGGGCGCCGAGAGCATTCGCGACGTCATCTTGTTCCCACAGCTGCGTCAGGCCGCACCGGCTTGAGGGAGCGCCGCTGTGGCAGGCTCCCGCCTGAACCCACGGGTTGCGCCCGGCGCGGTGGTCGGCAGGTTCGAACCATGACTTCGCATCAGCGCGCGACGGCGCGGTTGAAACGGAAACTCGGCCCCAAGGTGGTGGCGACCGACGCCGCCTCGCTGCGCGAGGCGGGATTCGACAGCAGCAAGATCCTTTTCCACCCGTTGGCGGTGGTGCGCGTCCGGCGCGAGCAGGACGTGGGCGTCGCGCTGGCGCTGGCGAACGAGTTCCGCGTGCCGGTGACGACCCGGGGGCGCGGCACGACGCTCACCGGTGCGGCGGCGCCTCGGCGCGGCGGCTGGGTGCTGGACACCCGCGCGCTCAACGGCATCGCGATCGACGGCGAGGCGGGCCTGGCTCACGTGGGCGCCGGGGCGGTGGTGGGCGACATCCAGCGCGCCGCGGACGCGGAAGGTTGGTTTTACCCGCCGGATCCCTCGTCGCGCGAGTACTGCACGATCGGAGGCAACATCGCCTGCAACGCCGGGGGCATGCACGGGGGCAAGTACGGCGTGACGCGCGACTTCGTGGTGGCCCTGCGCGGATTCCTGCCCACGGGGGAGGCGGTCACCTGGGGCACGGCGACGAAGAAGTTCTCGGCGGGCTTCAACCTGCGCGACCTTTGGATTGGCAGCGAGGGGATGCTGGGGGTCGTGACGGGGGCGGTGCTGAAGCTCATCCCGCGCCCGGCAGAGCGCTGGACGCTGCTGACCTCGTTCCGCGACGAGCCGGCCGCGCTGAAGGCGGCGCTGGCTTTGTTCCGGCGGCGCGTGCAGCCGTCGATCTGCGAGTACCTCGATCGTGGGAGCGTGCTCTGCGCCGAGCGCGCGACGGGACGCGCGGTGTTTGCGGGTCAGGCGGGCCGGCCGGTCATCCTTCTGGAATTCGCCGGCTCACGGGCCGACGTCCGCGAGCAACGGACCGCGGTGCTGGCCTGGGCGGAGGAATGGGCGACGGCGCACCGCGCGGCGCGCTCGCGCGAGGAGGCCGAGGAATTGTGGGCCGTGCGCCGCAAGTGCTCGGGCGCGATGTTTGAGTTGGGCGACGCGAAGCTGAACGAGGATGTCGTCGTGCCGATGCGCAGCTATGTGAAGCTGGCGCGTTTCCTGGAACGTCTGAAGAGGGAGAGCGGCCTGCATATCCCGACGTTCGGACACCTGGCCGACGGCAATCTGCACGTGAACATCATGTACCGGCGTGCGGTGCCCGCAGAGTGCCGCGCAGCCGAGCGTGCCGTGGAGCGCCTCATGCGCGAGGTGGTGGCGCTCGGCGGGGCGATCTCGGGAGAACACGGCATCGGTCTGGCCAAGACGCCCTTTCTGCGGATCCAGCATTCGCCGGCCCAGGTGAAGGCGATGCAGGCCGTGAAGCGGGCGCTCGACCCGCGCGGCATCCTCAATCCGGGAAAGATGTTCGAACCCTTCGAGGTTTGGAAGCACCCGCGGTTGGAGGTGAAGCTGCCGTGGGATCACAAGTAAGGCGGCGCGGCACGTGCACCGTACTGCGCCTTCGACCGGCTCCTGAACGGACAACGATCCGGGGGCGCCCCGTGGTTGCCCGGTTCACCAACGCGCCGACTGCTGCTGGGAATTCCACTCCTCCCAGCGTTTGGTGAGGGTTTCCAGCCGGGCCGGTTCCGCCCCCGCGAGGTCGTTGGCCTCTGCGACGTCGGTCGCGAGGTTGAACAGTCGCCAAGGCCCTGCCTGTCGCGGGCCGCCGTCGCGCACGATCTTCCAGGCTCCCTCCCGGAGGGCCGCGCGCTGGCCCATGCGCCAGAAGAGAGTGCGGGGCGTGGCGGGAGGGGCCTTCACCAGCGTAACTAGGTCGGTGCCGTCGATTTCGCCGGCCGCGGGCGCGATGCCGGCCGCGGCGAGCGCCGTGGCGGCGAGGTCCAGCGAGATCACCGGGGTGTCGACGACCTTGCCCGCCGGAAGGGCCTTGGGCCAGCGGGCGAGGAACGGGACCCGGATTCCGCCCTCGAACAACGTGCCTTTTTCGCCGCGCAGCGGGCCGTTGCCCGAGGTGAGCTCGCGGGTGGGGCCGCCGTTGTCGGATAAGAATACCACCAGGGTGTTCTCCTCGAGCCCGTTGGAGTGCAACTGGGCGAGGACGGAGCCGACGCTTTCGTCGAGATGGGTGAGCATTGCCGCGAAGATCCGCCGGTGGATGTCGGCGATGTGGCTGAATCCCTCGAGATGGCGGTCCAGCGCCTGCATGGGGCTGTGCACCGCGTTGTAGGCAAGGGTCAGGAAGAAGGGCTGGGTGGCGTGGCGCCGGATGAAGTCACACGCCTCGCGCGTGAACGCGTCCGTAAGGTGCGCCTCCGGCGCCTCCGGTTGGCTGCCGCGCAGCAGCGGGTTGTCCGCATCGTAGTCGGGCTCCTTGTTTCCCAGGTGCGTGCTCCAGATCACGCGGCCGTCGGGCGAGGTCCACCGGCCCGTGCCGCCGTCGGGCAAGGCGGTCCTCCGCAGCCATGTGGTGACGCGCGGAGCGGAAGGCGGTAGGTAATAGTGTCCCTCGTGTAGGAAGCCGAAGAACTCATCGAAACCGCGGCGGAGCGGATGGTACGGCGCCGTGCCGCCGAGGTGCCATTTGCCGACGAGCGCCGTGGCGTAGCCCGTTTCGCGCAGGCGCTGCGCGAGGGTACGTTGGTCGGCCGGCAGGCCCACCTTGGGATCGGCGTTCGCGGCGCCGATCGTGTTCCCCTCGAAGCCGAAGCGCGTCTGGTACCGCCCGGTGAAAAGCGCGGCCCGCGAGGGGGCGCAGACCGAGGCGGTGACGTAGCCCTGCGTGAAGCGCACGCCCTCGGCGGTGAGCCGGTCAAGGTTCGGCGTGGGAACATCGCGGCCGCCTTGGCAGCCGGGTTCGCCGTAACCGAGGTCATCTGCGATCAGCAGCACGATGTTCGGCCGGGGAGCGTCGCCGCGCGGTCCGGGCCGGATGGTCTTGGTATTCTTCTCTGCGGCGAAGGCGCCGGGCAGGATGACGAGGGCGGTGAGGACAACGCGGGGAAAGCGGCGGGCGAGTCCGGAGCACATGGGGTTGGAGAAGACTTCCGCCGCAGGTTCGCGGGGGCTCAAGCGCGAAGGGCGGGGGACTTGGCGACTCGGAGGCGGCGTTTCCAGAATCGGCATTGACCGGTCAGAGGTGCGCCGTACGGTCACCAATTCTCTTCGCATAACCACCCGCCGCATCCCGTCGTGAACGTCCAAGTCACCGCCGCCTCCGTTACCCGCAAGCAGCTCGTCGTCAGCCTCGACGTGAGCGAAGTCGACGCCGCCCACCGCGAGGTCGCCGGCGAAGTGGCCAAGCTGGCGCGCCTCCCCGGTTTCCGGCCCGGCAAGGCGCCGCTCGCTCTGGTTCAGAAACGCTTCGCCAAGGAGATCGCCGACGAGTTCAAGCAGAAGCTGACCGCGAACGCGTACCAGGGTGCGATGGACAAGGAGAAGCTCGACGTCCTCAGCCTCGTGAAGGTCGACGGAGCGGACTTCGTACCCGGCCAGGCCGCCACCGTGACGTTCGTCGTCGACGTGCGTCCGGAGTTCACGCTCCCGGTCTACGTCGACCTGCCGACCGAGATCGCCCCGACCGAGCCCACCGAGGCCGAGATCGCCCAGGTGATCGAGGGACTGCGTTCCGACCGGGCCGACTTCAAGGCCGCCGACCGCGAGTCGCGCAAGGGCGACTACGTGAAGCTCGGCTACGAGGGCCAGGTGGACGGCAAGCCGATCACCGAGCTGGCGCCCGACAAGGAGCTCTACGGCAAGGTCCCGCAGACCTGGGAAGAGGTGGAGGGCACCAACGAGGGCGTCATCCCCGGCCTCGGCGCCCAGATCGCCGGGCTCAAGCCCGGCCAGAAGCGCGACGTGAAGATCACTTTCCCGGCCGACTTCGCGCCCGTCCCTGCGCTCGCCGGCAAGCAGGCAACCTATTCCGTTGAGGTGCAGGAAGTGCGGGAGCGCGTGCTGCCGCCGCTCGACGCCGAGTTCTTCAAGGCCCACCAGGTCGACGACCTCGCCGGTCTCCAGAACCAGGTGAAGACCAACCTGCGCCTCCGCAAGGAGCACGATAATCGCATCGCCCAGCGCCGTCAGGTCACCGATCGGCTCGCGGCCGCGGTTGAGTTCGAGGCGCCGGAGTCGATGGTGAACTCCGAGACTCAGGGCGTCCTCCGCCAGTTCATCGAGGAGAACATGCGCCGCGGTGTGCCCGCCGAGCAGTTCGAGAAGGACAAGAAGACGTTGTTCGAGGGCGCGAAGAAGGCGGCGACGAACCGCGTCCGCCTCCAGCTGATCCTCGCCCGCATCGCCGAGCAGGAGAAGATCACCGTCGGCAATGAGGACCTGAATGAGTTCATCTACCGCGAGTCCGTGCGTTCGCGGCAGAGCGCCGACAAGGTGGCGAAGGCGCTCGCCTCCGACCGCGAGCAGCTGCGCGGCGTGCAGCAATCGATCCTCTTCGACAAGGCGGTTGATTTCGTCGTCTCCAAGGCTAAGGTGTCCACCGTGGCGCCGAAGGCCTGAGCCGCGCCCTTCCTCCCTTGAGCTACTACGTTCCCATCGTCCTCGAGAACACCGGCCGCGGCGAGCGGTCGATGGACATCTATTCGCGCCTGCTGAAGGACCGGATCATCTTCATCGGCACGCCGATCGACGACGTGGTGGCTAACCTGGTCATCGCCCAGATGCTCTTCCTCCAGATGGAGGACGCGAAGAAGGACATCCACCTCTACATCAATTCGCCGGGTGGTGTCGTCACGGGCGGAATGGCGATCTACGACACGATGAACTTCCTGCAGTGCGACATCGTCACGTACTGCGTGGGCATGGCCGCCAGCATGGGCACCGTGCTGCTGGCCGCCGGCACCAAGGGGAAGCGTTTCGCCCTGCCGAACAGCCGCGTCATGATCCACCAGCCGAGCGGCGGCGCGGGCGGCCAGACGGCCGATATCGCGATCGCGGCCCGGGAGATCCTCCGCTGGCGCAAGACCCTCAACGAGGCCATCTCCCGCCATACCGGTCGTCCGGTGGAGCAGGTCGAGAAGGATTCGGACCGCGACTACTACATGAGCGCGACCGAGGCCAAGGACTACGGAATCGTCGATCACGTCGTCACCTCGACGCGCGACGCGCAGGCCGCGGTCGAGAAGGTCGCCTAAGGCGGCCGCCGGGTTTCCGGGCTGGTTTTTCCGCGGGGCGTTCCCCACGCTGCGCCCGCTCGCCGGATCCGGCCTCGGGTGCTTTCGCTCCCGTCCCTCCGGCGGACGCCCTTTCCCGTGCGCCCGATACCCCCGTTGATTCTCGCCGCCGCCGCATCCCTCTCGGCCGCCGTGCCCGCGCCCTCTGCCGCCGTCCCCGAGCCGGCCGAAATCCTCCAGCAGCTGCGGAGCTTCGCGACCACCGGGACGTTGCTGCACGTCGCGGCGCACCCCGATGACGAGAACACGCAGCTGATTACCTATTTCGCCCGGGCCCGCGGCTACCGCACGGCCTACCTTTCGCTGACTCGCGGCGATGGCGGGCAGAACGAGATCGGGAGGGAATTCGACGAGAAGCTCGGGCTGGCCCGCACGCACGAGTTGCTTGCCGCACGGCGCATGGATGGTGGCCGACAATTCTTCACCCGCGCGATCGACTTCGGATATTCCAAAACCGTCGACGAGACGGTGCGCTTCTGGGACCGCCGGGAGGTGCTCGGGGATGTCGTGCGCGTGCTCCGCACCTTCCAGCCCGACGTGATCGTGACGCGATTTTCACCGACCGGGGGCGGCACGCACGGTCACCACACGGCCTCGGGGTTGCTCGGGCTGGAGGCGGCAATGCTCGCGGGCGACCCGGCTGCCTATCCGGAGCAGCTGCGCGAGGGCCTTACTCCCTGGCGGCCGAAGCGGGTCATGCTTAACGCCGGCGGACCGGGACGCGGGAGCGCAGCTCCGGCCGGTGCGCTCAAGCTCGACATCGGCGGACGTGATCCGGCGACCGGCGAGGGCCTCGGTGCAATCGCGAGTCGGAGCCGCGGGCAACACATCACGCAGGGATTCGGAGGCTTCGGCGGTCGCGGCTCGGGAGAGGGACCGAATGAGCAATCGTTCATCCTGCTTGAGGGAGAGCCCGCTGCGCAGGACCTGTTTGATGGCGTAGACACCACGTGGGTTCGGCTGGGGGAAAAAGGTGCGGTCGTCGCGCGGCTGACCGAAGAAGCGATCCGCGCGTTCCGGAGGGACGACCCCGGCGCAAGCTTGTCGGCGTTATTCAGGATCCGCGCGGCACTCGCGGAATTACCCTCTGATCCGCTGGTGGTGGATCGTCGACGTCAGCTCGACGCCATCATCCAGTCCGCCGCGGGCATCCGCGTGCGGAGCGAGGCGGCGAATGCCGAAGTGGTGCCGGGCGAGGCGCTGGCGACGCGATTCCGGGTTTCAGTCAGCGGCGGAGTCGCGGTGCGTTGGACAGGCCTTATGGCGTGGGGCTCCGGGGTTCCCGTACCGACTTCAGCGGCGAGTCCGACGAACTCAGGAGCGACCGTCGAACACTCCGGCCGCGTGCCGGCGAACCTGCCGGTTTCCCAACCTTACTGGCTCCGCGAGGAAGGGCGCAGCGGGATCTCGACGGTGCGCGACGCGGGCCTCATCGGTCTCCCGGAGAATCCGCCGTCGCTGCCGGTCACCTACGAGTTCGAGGTCGCGGGCGAGAAACTGCGCGTGGAGGACGAGTTGGCGACCTTCAGCTCCGGAGCAAAGGGCGGCGAACGCCGGCGGCCGGTGGACATCATCGCGCCGGTCTCATTACGCCTGCCGGCTGAAGTGGTGCTCTTCGCCCGGGGCGCGACCCGGCGGATCGAGGTGGAGATCGAGGCGGCGCGGGCCGCTTCCGGCCGCGCGCGGCTGCGCTTGCCGGCGGGTTGGAGCGCGAGTCCGGAGGCCGTTCCATTTCAGCTCGCGCGCGCGGGTGAGACGATCCGCGTGGCCTTCGATGTGAAGGCCCCCGCGGACATGCGTTCCGCTGCGCTCGTGGCGGAGGCGGAGGTTGGCGGCGTGGCCTGCACGCGGCAGCGCGTGGTCATTGATTACCCGCATCTCCCGGTGCTGCTCCTGCAGCCGGAGGCGCGGGTGCGGCTGGTGGTGACCGACGTCGCCTCGAAACCCGCCCGCGTGGGTTACCTGCCGGGGGCGGGAGATGACGTGGCGCGCGCGCTGGTTCAATTGGGACACGAAGTGCGCACGCTGCGCGGCGCGGACCTGAAGCCGGAGATTCTGAAGGACCTTTCGGCGGTGGTGATCGGCGTGCGGGCCTTCAACGAGCGCGACGATCTCGCTGAGAACCTGCCCGGGCTCTGGGCGTGGGTTGAGGGTGGGGGCACCGTGATCGCGCAGTACAACCGGCCCAACGGCCTCGCGGCGCCGAAGCTGGGGCCGTATGAACTTTCGATCCAGGGGTCGGCGCCGCAGCTGCGCGTGACCGATGAGACGGCGCCCGTGACGTTCCTCCTGCCGGAGCACCGCGTCCTGAACTTTCCAAACCGCATCGGCGCGGGCGACTTCGAAGGCTGGGTCCAGGAGCGTGGAGCTTATTTTCCGAGCAGTTGGGATGAAGCGCGGCACGAGGCGGTGCTCGCGATGAGCGATCCGGGAGAGGCACCGTTGCGCAGCAGCCTATTGGTTGCGCGCTACGGTAAAGGTCACTCGGTCTACACCGGGCTGGCGTTCTTCCGGCAGCTGCCCGCCGGTGTGCCGGGGGCGTATCGTCTGTTCGCCAACCTGCTCGCGCTGGGGGAGGCGCGATGAGCGGTCCGGCTCATGGTGAAGAGGGTGGGGATGCGCCGCGGCTCCCCGGATTCCGCACGTGGCGCGGGGTCTACCTGCTGGTGGTGATCACCTTTGTTGCGATCGTGGTGGCTTTGGCGCTCTTCACGCGGGCCTACGCATGACGACCCTCGATTGGTTCGTGCTGCTGGGGACGATGCTCGGCATCGCCGGCTATGGCACGTGGCGCACGCGCCGCACGAGTCACCTCGACACCTACCTGAAGGGATCGAGCGGCACGGGCTGGTTCACCATCGGGGTGTCGGTCGCGGCGACGCAGGCGAGCGCGATCACGTTTCTTTCCATCCCCGGACAGGGCTTCGAGAGCGGGATCGGTTTCGTGCAGAATTACTTCGGCCTGCCCCTCGCGCTCATCCTCGTCTGCGCGGTGTTCCTGCCGATTTATCGCCGGCTGGGCGTGTACACGGCGTACGAGTACCTCGGAAAACGTTTCGACACGAAGACGCGGCTGCTCGGGGCGGGACTCTTTCTCCTGCAACGCGGGCTGGCCAGTGGAGTCACGATCTATGCGCCGGCCATCATCCTCTCGACGGTGCTGGGTTGGCGGGTCGAGCCCACGATCATGGGCACCGGCCTGCTCGTCATCCTGTACACGGTGACCGGGGGCAGCGCCGCGGTGAGCCTCACGCAGAAATGGCAGATGGGCGTGATCTTCGCGGGGATGGGCACCGCGTTCGTCGTGCTGCTGCTCAAGTTGCCGGCGGGCGCGCTGGATGTCGCCGGCGCGATGGGTCGGCTGGAGGCCATCGACTTCTCCCTGAGTCCGGACCGTCGCTACACCCTTTGGAGCGGACTCCTCGGCGGGTTTTTCCTGTCACTCTCGTACTTCGGCACCGACCAATCGCAGGTGCAGCGCTACATCGGCGGGGACGGGCTGCGCGAAGGGCGCCTCGGACTCGTGTTCAACGCACTCCTGAAGATCCCGATGCAGTTCCTCATCCTGCTGCTCGGGGCGCTCGTCTTCGTCTTCTACACCTTCGAGCGGGCGCCGGTCTTCTTCAATCAGGCCGAATGGCGCCAGCGGGCCGAGGGCCCGGGCGGGGCAACCTTCAAGGCGATCGAGGAGCGGCACGCGGTCGTCCACGCGGAGCGAAAGGCGGCGGCGAAGGCGTGGCTTGAGGCGCGCGACGGCGGCGATCCCCGGGTCGCGGAAGCTTCGCGGGCAGCCATGCTCGCGGCGCAGAAGCGGGTGGAGGCCGTGCGCCAGGAAGCCAAGGCTGCGCTCACTGCGGCCGATCCGCGGGTGAAGACCAAGGATTCCGACTACGTCTTCATCACGTTTGTCCTGACGCAACTTCCCCCTGGAGTGGTGGGCCTGCTGGTGGCTGTGATGTTCGCCGCCGCACTCGGCTCGAAGGCCGGTGAACTCAACGCGCTCGGCACCACGACGACCATCGATCTCTGGCGGCAGTTTCGGCCGCTGGCGGCGGCCGACGAGGCGCGGAACGTCCGCACGGCGAAGGCGTTCACCGCGCTCTGGGGACTGTTCGCGATCGGCTTCGCGTTGTTTGCGAGCTTCTCCGAGAACCTGATCGAGGCCATCAACATCCTCGGGTCACTCTTCTACGGCGTGGTCCTCGGCCTCTTCCTCGTCGCCTTCTTCGCACGGCGCGTCGGGGGCACCGCGGTGTTCGCCGCAGCCTTGCTCGCGCAGGCGCTGGTGATCGCGCTCTACGCGACCCTCAGCATCTCGTACCTGTGGTACAACCTGATCGGCTGCGCGGCGTGCGTGCTGCTGGCTCTCCTGCTTCAGTTGTTCCTGCCCCGGCCCGCGGAGGAGGGTGGGGCAGCGTGAGCGCAGGGCCGGTCATCTGCTTCGGGCAGCAGCCGTGCGGGTTCTTCCCCCGGCGGTTCCTTTTCGCGAAGATAGAGACTGCCCGCCGCCTGCGTTCGGAACTGGGCGGCGAGGTCGTGTTTTTCTACCACGACAGCGACCATGATCCGCGCGAAACGCAGACCCTGCTACGGCACCGGCACACCGGTCAGGTCGCCACGCTCAACTTCACCTTCGAGAACCGCCTGCAGCGGAAGTGGTCGCCCTTGCACCTGAAGCGCGTGCCCGCGGGCTGGCCGGCCGGCATGGCGCGGCAGCTCGGCGCCTACGTGTCGACCGCGCGGGTGGAGGAATTCAAGTCGGTCGCCGCGGGTAACATCGCCGACTTCTGCCTAGCAGTGTACGCGCGCATGGGGCTGCTCGACGGCGTCCGCGTCGTACGCTCCAGCGACCCGGCGGTGCGGCGCGCGGGCGGACGCCCGGCTGATTTCTTCGTCGACGTTCCGTACGAGGGGGAGATCGTGCGCGCCCGCTGGCGGGACGGAGCGCTGCGTTTGCACGAGGGGGGCGAAAAGGAGATCACGCTGCCCCCGTGCGAATTCTCCGACGAGCAGGTCACGCCGGCCCGCGATGCGCGGCTGCGCTGGATGCAGGCGGCCGTGCGCTGCACGCATTACATCGCCGGCGCCGGCGAGCAGGCGTACTTGCGTCGCGAGGATGCTCCTGAAATCACGTTCGTGAACCGCGACCCGATCGAACGCGCCGATGAAGCCTACCACTGAGAATCCGCTCCTCGCGTTCGGCGCCCATCCCGACGACATCGAGTTCGGCTGCGGCGGCGTCATCGCCGCCGAGGTCCAGCGCGGCCGGCCGGCCCACCTCGTGGTGTGCTCGCGCGGCGAGGCGGGCTCCAATGGCACGCCGGCGACGCGAGCTCGGGAGGCTCGTCAGGCCGCCCGCGAGCTGGGCGCGGACGTCCGCTTCATGGACCTTGGAGGTGACGCCCATTTTGCGGTGGCACCGGCCCACGCGATACGCCTCGCGGCGGTGATTCGGCAGGTTCGTCCCTCGGTCGTGCTGGCTCCGTCCATTGAGGAAAACCAGCACCCGGACCATGCGGTGCTCGGCCGGCTGGTCCGCGACGCTTGCCGGCTGGCGCGCTTCGGCGGATTGCGGAAACTTCGGAAGGCAGCTCCGCACGCGGTCGGGCAGTTGTTCTTCTATGCGGTGACGCATGACGCCGAGCCGGCGACCGGCGGGCGCGTGCTGGTGGACGTCTCGGGGGCGGAGGTCAGGGCCGCGTGGATCGCGGCGATGAAGGCCCACGCTTCGCAGCTGCGCACGCGCGACTACGTCGAGTTCCAACTCACCCGGGCTCGTCTCCACGGACTCACCGCGGGCGTCGAATACGCCCAGCCGCTTTTCCCGGCGTCGCCGCTGGTCGTGGACTCGCTGGCCGCGCTCGGACGCTCCGCGCGACGCTTCTGAAACGATGGCCGGCCGGCGCAGCTTCCGGGTCGGGATCACGTGCTACCCCTCGGTCGGCGGCTCGGGCATCCTGGCATCCGCGCTCGGAGAGGAGCTGGCGCGTCGCGGCCACGAAGTGCATTTCATCAGTTACGACCGGCCGTTCCGCCTGCCGGCTGAAGCGCCGCGGATTCATTTTCATCCGGTCGTCATCAACGACTACGAGCTCTTCCGGTATCCCGACTACACCCTGCCGCTTTCGGTGAAGATGGCGGAGGTCGCCCGGGACCACGCGCTCGACCTTCTGCACGTGCACTACGCCGTGCCGCACGCGACCGCGGCGATCCTCGCGCGCGCGATGTCCGATCCGGATCGTGAGCCACGGGTGGTGACGACGCTGCATGGCACGGACACCACGTTGCTCGGCCGCGACGGGGGTTACGGCCCGGCGATTCGTCACGCGCTGACGCAGTCCGACGCCGTCACCGCCGTTTCGGGCTGGTTGCGGGAGGAGACGGTTCGGTTGCTCGGCGTGACCCGCCCGGTCGAAGTGATCCCCAACTTCTTCACGCCGCGGCCTCCTACCCGCAGCCGATCGGCGGTGCGGGAGGAACTAGGGGTAGGTAAACTGCCGCTCGTCGTACACGTGTCGAACATCCGTCCGGTGAAGCGGATCGACGTGCTGCTAGAGACGGTTGCCCGGGCGCTGGCTGGACGCGACTTCCGCCTCCTCGTGCTGGCGGGAGGAGACTTCCGCCCGTTCGCGGAGCAAGCGCGGCGGCTGGGAGTGCTCGATCGCATAATGGTGCGCGAGAACGTCTTCGACGTGGAGGACTACGTCGGCGCGGCGGATGTCGGGCTGTTCACCTCGGATTCCGAGAGCTTCTGCCTCGGGATCCTCGAGGCGATGTTCCTGGGTGTGCCGAGTGTCTCGACATCGGTCGGCGGCGTTCCGGAGGTGGTGGCGGATGGTTCGACGGGACTGCTGGCGCCGGCCGGGGACGTGGAGGCGCTGGCTCGATCCCTCGGAGCTTTGCTGGACGATGCTGGCCGGCGTCGTGCGATGGGGCAGGCGGCTCGGCGCCGGGCGGGTGAATTATTTTCGGCCGAATCGATCGTGCCCCGGTATGAAGAACTTTACGCACGAGTGCTGGCGGCGTGACGCCGTTCGAGACGAGGTCGCGCCTGCAGGCCTGTCCGCATCGGCTCGGGTGCTCAGCCGGTTTCCGACGTGCCGGATTTTCGGACGGTCATCCCGTTTGGCTACGGCTGCTCACACGGAGGATGCGGGACTTCATTTGGACGGAGGAGATGAAGCCGGCGTATTGCCCCTCGGGACAGTTCCGCGCCTGCAGGCGCAGCCACAGGGGAGCTGGAGTTCATCGCGGTTCTGACGGAGTAAAGTTCGGGGGCCGACCGCGTGGCCGGCACTTATTTGCGTGGCGTTTCACGGGTTTCGTGGTTCACCGGCATGTTCCATCATGCCGACTTACGACTACGCGTGTCAGGGCTGCGACCATCAGTTCGAGCAGTTCCAGTCCATCAAGGACGAGCCGCTGGTGCAGTGTCCGAAGTGCAAGAAGAAGAAGCTCAAGCGCCTCGTGGGTTCCGGGGCCGGACTGATCTTCAAGGGCACCGGATTCTACATCACCGACTACAAGAAAAAGACCGGCGGAGGGGGTGAGGCGAAGTCCGGCGGCGACTCCAAGCCGGCCGCCGCTCCTTCGAAGCCGACCTCCACTGACTGATCAAATGGGCGTGAGGGGAAGGAAGCCAGCCGGTCCGGGGTCGGGCGAGATCGCGTTCGCCGCGGTCTTGAGCGTCCTGCTCGGCGTATTCGTCGGGGTCGCTTTCCTTGTGCTGCAGCCGGTTCTGGTGGTGAAGGAACTCCCGCCGGAAAAGGACCGGCCACGCGGTGCGGTCTACCACGTCCCGGGTCGGCTGGATTCCTCGAGGCAGGCAGAGGCCGTCCGCAAACGGCAACTCTTCATGGGCGGGCAGTCGATCTCGCTCAGCGAGGAGGAGTTGAACCTGCTCTTCGCTCCGGCCAAGCCCTCCGCCGCGAGTAAGAAGGATGCAGTGCCGGAGGTCTTGGTCGCCGGCGTGTTCGCCGTCGGGGAACCGAACGTTCGGCTGGCCGACGGTATCATCCAACTGGCTGCGCCGGTGCGTCTCACCATGCCTGATCTCGGCCTCCGCCTGACAGCGCAGATCCACGGCCGGATGGCAAAGACAGCGGAAGGCTGGGTCTTCGATCCTTTGGAAGTTTACCTCGGATCGTGTCCGGTCGGAGCGTTGCCCTTTGTTCGCGGCATGGTGCGGTCCCAGCTGGGCACTCTGGACGTGATTCCGGAGGACCTGCGCGCGAATTGGCGGAAGCTGGCCGAAGCACGCGTCGAGGGTGGGCTGCTTCGGCTGCGGTTGCCGTGAACGTGACGCGCACCGTTGCGCTGATCGCGGCCGGATTCGCCTGTGCGGCGATTCGCCCGGGGCGCGCGGCGGCGCCGGTGATCGTGCAGAGTTCGGCGGGCCGGTTCGAGTTCGCGACCGTCGATCCGAACGCCGGCCATGCCGTTGCCGCTCTGGCGGAGGAAATGTGGCGGTACCTCGCGAAGCCGCTCGGACTTCCGGAGGCGTTTTCTTCGCCGGTGTTCGTCCGCCTGCTGCCGCCGCCCGGCGAGGGCCGGACGGCGGCCTTCGAGGTGAACGTCGAACCTGGTGGAGTCGTTTCGCTCTGGTGGCGGGGGGATCCGTCGGAGGAAGCGCTGCTGCGCCGGGCACTCGTGCGTGGACTGCTCACGCGGCTCGGGGTTTCGCAACGTGGCGCCTCGGTAAATCCGGCGGCGTGGCTCGAGCATGCCTGCGTGGCCTGGTGGCGCACCCGGGCGGACGGCGCGCGGCTAGACGACGCACGGTACCGCGCCGCCCGGATCGCGCCACCGTCGTTTGCCAGCCTCCTGGATTGGCCGAACGACGCGGAGCCCGATGCGGATGCAGCGGCGGCGCTGGTCTGGCTGATGGGATTTCTCCAGGGGGAGTCGGGAGCGGGTGGCGAGTGGGCGGCGCTCCTGCGAAGGCTGCTCGCCGGCATGGACCCGCAGGCGGCGGTGGCGTCGAGTTATCCGGGGCGCTTTCAGGGCGTAGAGTCACGCGAACTCTGGTGGCAAACCGGCTGGCACCACCTGCGGCGGGTTCGAGTGCTCCCGGTGCAGGAGGCGGCCGAGTCGAAGGCGGCCTTGCTGGCGCTCGCGCGCTTCGTTTACGCCGGCGCCGCGGACGACGCTGATCGTTTGGCTCCGCTCTCGGAGGTTGTCTCGAGGGCGGCGGAGCCCGCAGTGGCCGCCGATCTGGCGCGACGTCTGGACGTCCTCAACGGCCTCACACCGGCGCTGCATCCCTTTTACCTCAATGCCGGCCTCTCGCTGGCGGACGCCCTGCGCGCGGCCGTTGCGGGAACGGCGAATGCGGCGGGGAGCCTTGATGTGTTCGAAGGTGACCTGCGGGCCGGTAACGTGCTGGAGGAGGCCTCGCGCGCGGCCCTGGACGCCCTGGATAAGGCGCCCGCGGTGGTACGCCCTCCCGGCAAGGGGTAAGTCTTGCCCGCGCCGCCGGGGGCGCGCGAGAGTCCGCGCGTGTCGAGGCACCTCAAGAACATCAGCGTGGTCGCGGCGGCGACCATGGTGTCGCGGGTGTTGGGCCTTGGGCGCGACATGCTGGTGACCGCGGTGTTCGGCCTCGAGGCGATCGCCTCGGCCTTCTATACGGCGTTTACGCTGCCGAACCTCTTCCGGCGCCTGCTGGGAGAAGGAGCCTTGACGGCGGCCTTCGTGCCGACGCTGAGCGAGGAGATCCGACGGCGCGGCCGCAACGGAGCCTTCGCACTGGTGAACCAGGTCCTGAGTTGGCTGCTGTTGGCTAGCGCCTCCGTGGTGACGGTGGGCATGATCGGACTCTGGGTGTTCGGCCAGATCGGCTCCCGGGCGGCGATCGACGGCGTCGCGCCGGAGACTTGGACACGCTGGCTGGCTGCGGCGGACCTGGGCGTCGTGCTTTTCCCGTATCTTGTGTTCGTGAGCTTGGCGGCGGCGTTCAGCGCGGCGTTGCAGACGCTGGGACGCTTCCTCGAGCCGGCGCTTTCCCCGATCTGGCTCAACCTCGCGATGATCGGCCTGCTGGCGGGAGGCGCGTACGGCGGCTGGGCGTCGGAGCCGCGCGGCGCGATGCTCTGGCTGTGCGCAGGGGCGCTGATCGGCGGGTTCTTCCAGATGGCCGTACCGGCGGTCGCTTTGGCCCGGGAAGGGTGGCGGCCGCGGGCGGACTTCGGGCGCGGTGAACCGCTGCGGCAGATCCTGGGACTGATGGGGCCGACCGTATTCGGCTCGGCGGTTTATCTGATCAACCTCTCCATCTCGCGCTTCATCGGGTTGTCGCTGAACGACTCCGCGGTGGCGGCGCTCAATCTCTCCACGCGCCTCATGGAACTGCCGATCGGCGTCTTCACGGTGGCGGTTTCGACGGTGGTCTTTCCGTTGATCGCCCGGCACGCGGCGGCCGGGGACTGGGGTCAGTTGGCCTCCGCTTACCACAAGGGCGTCCGCCTCATCCTCGCGGTGAATGTGCCCGCGGCAGCGGGTCTCGCGGTGTTGGCCGAGCCGATCGTGCGTGTGCTGTTCCAGCGCGGGGCGTTCGACGGAGGAGATACGGCGGCCCTAGGACCGGTGCTCGTGACCTACGCGCTCGGCCTGCCGTTCCTCGCGTGGACGAACATCGTGCTGAGGGCGTTCTACGCGCAGAAGGACACCTCGACCCCGGTTCGGGCGGCGGTGTTGAGCCTGCTGGTGAACCTCGGCGGCAGCGTGCTGCTGATGGGTCCTTTCGGCACCGTCGGCCTGGCGGTTGCCGGCAACCTCGCGACAATCGCGCAGTTGGTCTACCTGCAGAGCAAGCTGCGACGGTTGAACGACTCCCTCGGGGTGGCGCCGGTGCTGCCGGACCTAGCCAAAGTGATCGCGGCCACCGTACTCATGACGGGAGTGGTGGCCGGACTGTGGAAGGTCGGGGCGCAGTCCGCCGGAACGAGCCGGGCTGCGGAAGCTTTGCTGCTGGCGGGTGTGATCGGAGCCGGCGCGGCCGTCTGCGTCGGGCTGCTTTGGATCCTGCGGATCGAAGGCCGGGCGGAGCTGCTGGGAATGCTTCGTCGCCGGCGTGCCGGCGGAGGTTGATTCGCATGCGCGGCAAGCTCGACTGGTTCCAGGTAGGAATCCTCGTGGCGGTCCTGCTGGCCTGGGCGGCGCCCGGCCCCGGAGCCGGCGGCGGGTGGCTACGGCCCGAACTGCTGACCAAGGCGGCGGTGGCGCTGGTGTTTCTCCTGCACGGCCTCCGGCTATCGTTCGGCGCCCTGCGACTCGGAGCACTTCATTGGCGGCTGCACGCGGTCGTGCAGGGAATGACGTTCCTTCTCTTTCCGGCGGTCGGCATCGCCCTTTTTGCCCTCCTGGAGGGAAGGATCGCGCCTGAGCTGCGGGCCGGCGTCTTCTTTCTGTGCGCGCTTCCCTCCACCGTCTCCTCCTCGATCACGTTGACGGCGGTCGCGCGGGGCAACGTCGCCGCGGCGCTGTTCAATGCGACGTTCTCCAACCTCGCGGGCGTGCTGCTCACGCCCTTGTGGGTGGCGCTTTTCCTGACGACGACCGGCGAGGCGCGTCCGTTGGGGCCTGTCGTGATTGATCTCGCCCGCTGGCTGCTGCTGCCGCTTCTCGCGGGGCAGGCGTTGCGACCGCTGCTGGCGAAGTGGGCGGAGCGCCGTAAATCCGGGCTCGGGGTCGTCGACCGGATGTCGGTGCTGCTGCTCGTCTACACGTCGTTCTGCGATTCCTTCGCCGGCCAGGTCTGGGCGAGGCAGGGCGCGCTGGCGCTCGGAATGGTGATCTTCCTCAGCTGTGGGTTGCTGGCGGCTTCGGTGGTGGTCGCGCTCTGGACCGCACGCCGCGCGGGGCTCGAACGGGGCGACCAGATGGTGGCTGTCTTCTGCGGCTCCCAGAAGACGCTCGCGGCGGGTGTACCGATGGCGAAGGTCATCTTCGGGCTGCAACCTGCGCTCGGGGTCATTCTCGTGCCCATCATGATTTATCATGGACTCCAGCTCCTCGTCGGAGGCTGGCTCGCGCAACGCTGGGGCCGGAGCGGCTGAGGGCGGACGAGCGGTCAGATTTCCCCGAAACGCGCGCACGCGACCTCGCGGGACGGTCCGGCGGTGCGCAAGGCGGGCACGGCGGAGCGACAGGTGTCGGTCGCGTACCCGCAACGGGGATGAAAGGCGCAACCGGCGGGCGGATTGAGCGGGGAGGGCGGATCTCCCGCGAGCACGATGCGCTGCCGGCCGCGCTCACGCTCCGGATCAGGCGTCGGGATCGCGCTCACGAGGGCGCGGGTGTACGGATGCTCCGGCCGCTCGATCACTTCCACCGCATTACCGATCTCGACGATCCGCCCGAGGTACATCACGGCGACGCGATCGGAGATGTGCTTCACGACCGAGAGATCGTGCGCGATGAACACGAGCGCGAGGTTCATGTCGCGGCAAAGCCCGGCGAGCAGGTTGAGGATCTGCGCCTGGATGGAGACGTCCAGGGCCGATACCGGCTCGTCGGCCACGATGATCCGCGGTTCGAGGGCCAGGGCGCGCGCGATCGCGATGCGCTGCCGTTGTCCGCCGGAAAACTCATGCGGGTACTTGCGGAGGAAGCGCGGGGCGAGGCCGACGCGCTCCATCAGCGCGGAGACCCGGGCGGGGATGTCCGCCGGCGCGCAGATTCCGTGCACGCGCATCGGCTCAGCCAGCGTGTCGAAGACCGTGAGTCGAGGGTTCAGCGACGCGTAGGGATCCTGGAACACCATCTGCAGGTCGCGGCGGGCGGCGCGCAGGTCGGAGGCGGTGCCGGCCGTGAGGTTCCGGCCTCCCAGGAACACGGTCCCGGCGGTGGCCGGGAGCAATTGCATGATGGTGCGGGCGAGAGTCGATTTCCCGCAGCCGGACTCGCCCACCAGGCCAACGACCTCGCCGGCCGCTACGGTGAGGGAGACGCCGTCGACCGCCTTCACGGTCCCGACCTCCCGCTGGAATATGAGGCCTCGCCGCAGGGGGAAGTGCGTCTTGACGTCGCGGAGCTCGAGCAGCGGGTCAGGCATGGCGGTCAAATTTCCCCAGCGTGGACGCGGTCGCAGGCGTGCTCGTGGCCGCCGCCGGCCGGGCGCAGCGTGGGGGAGCCGGCGGAGCAGGCGGGCGTCGCATGCGCGCAGCGGGGGGCGAAAGCGCAGCCGGGCAGCGGTCGGGAAAGGTCAGGCGGCAGGCCCTCGATGGAGTAGAGCGGAGCGCCCTTGCGCTGGAGGGCGGGAATCGAACGTTGGAGGGCGCGGGTGTAGGGATGGAGCGGTCGTGAGAACAGGTCACGGGTCGGGGCCGTCTCGACGATGCGGCCGGCGTACATCACCTGCACCCGGTCGCAGAGCCCGGCGACGACCCCGAGATCGTGCGTGATGAAGATCACGGCCATGCCGAGTTCACGCTGCCGCGCGCGGATCAATTCGAGGATCTGCGCCTGCACCGTCACGTCGAGGGCCGTCGTCGGTTCGTCGGCGATCAGCAGCTCGGGCCGGGTGATCAACGCCATCGCGATCATCACGCGCTGGCGCATGCCGCCCGAGAACTCGTGCGGGTAGAGCTGCATCCGCCGCTCCGCATCGTTGATGCCCACCGCCTCGAGGGCCTCGATGCCGCGTCGCAGCGCGTCGCGCCGATCCATCCGCTCGTGGATCAGGAGCGGCTCGATCAGTTGATCGGCGACGCGCAGGTAGGGATTCAGCGACGTCATCGGATCCTGGAAGATCATCGCGATGCGCTTGCCGCGCAGGGCGCGGGCCTGCGCCGCGGAACACCGGAGGAGGTCGACGCCGTCAAACACGGCGGAACCGCCCTCGATCCGGCCGGGCGGCTGCGGGATCAGGCCCATCAGCGAATAGCAGGTGACCGACTTGCCCGAGCCCGATTCGCCGACGATCCCGAGGGTCTCGCCGCGGTCGACCGAGAAGCTCACGCCGTCGACCGCGCGGTAGACGCCGCCGCGCGTGTGGAAGCTGGTGCGAAGATCGCTGACGGTGAGGAGCGGCACGGCGGGAGTCACGAAAGCAGCGGCCGGACCGCTGCCAACACCGTTTCCGCCCTCAATTGCCCGAGGTCGCCTCCACCGGTCGGGGCCGAGCCCGGGGCCTGCAGGATCACGCGCGGCGCGTCGAATACGGGGCCCGTCCGCACGGGATTGGTGGGTCCGAAAAGGGCGACCACGGGCACGCCGAGCGCGTTGGCCAGATGCATGCCGCCGGTGTCGTTGGTGACGAGGGCCCGGCACCCTCGCAGACCCTCCGCGAAGGCCGGCAGGTCGGTGCGGCCCGCGAGGTCCGTCACACGGCCGGCGGGGAACACGGAGGCGATTTCCCGCGTGAGGGTCGCGTCGGCCGCGGTGCCGAACAGCACGAAGGCAGTCTCGGGCCGGGCGGCGATCAGCTCGCGCCAACGCGACACGGGCCAGCGCTTGGCGGGCATGTTCTCGGAGCCCGCGATGAGTCCGACCGGCCCAGCGCGGTGCGCCCCGGCCGGGAAGATCGGCGTGCAATCGGGCGCGGCCTCCAGGCCGAAGTGTCCGAGGAAATCACGCCAAAGCTGGAGCTGATGGGTCTTCGCCTCCTCAAAGCTCGGAGGCAGCCGGTAGGCATGGGAGAGGAGTGGACGCGGGTGGCCTGGCCGCACGATCCCAAACCTTTGACGGCTGCCGGCCAGGAGGGCCTCGAGGTCGCCGCGGACCGAGTTCGTGAAAAGCAGGTGGCAGTCGGGATGCTCGTCGCGGAGGCGGAGGAAAAACCGCCAATAGCCGGGCCCGCGCGCCGGCAAGGTGAGCACCCGGTCGGCGACTTCCCAGCCGCGGAGGAGAGGCGCAAAAGGCGCCCGGGCGATGAGGATGATCTCCGCGTCGGGCCGTCCGGCGCGGATTGCGCGCAGCAGGGGCAGCGCCATCACCACATCGCCGAGCCAATTGGGCAGGCGGACCAGGATGCGGGTGCGTCGCGGCAGCCGCGCTGCGCCGCGGGCCGCAAGGTCGGTCGGGAGGAGGTTCCGCTTGGACTCCAGCCGCAGGCGCCGTGTGGGCATGTCCTGGTGGCGCCAACGGTCGTGCGACCAGAGCCAGGAGGCGCACAGGTTGTCGTCGGCCGCCAGCGTGCGCTCCATCCAGCGGTTGAGTCCGATCGTGACGGCGTCGGATGTGCCGTCGTGGAGGATCTCCTCGGCGCCGACCTCCACGCGCCAGAATCCGAGACGCCGGGGAAAGAGGGCGATGACGCGGGCGTTGAACTTTTCGGCCATCAACCCTGGGAGCTCGGTCGTGGCGCAAACGCGGCCGAACAACGTGGTGAGCGCACCCTGCAGTCCGGCATTCTGGTCGAACAGCACGCCGACGAAGCCGCGCCGGCGCAGGATCTTCAGGGCCTCCGCGAAGCCGTCGCGCCGCGACAGCAGCCGCATGCCGAACCGTTCGCGCGCCCCCTTCACGAAGGCGTCGGCCGCCGGGTTGTCGAGGGGCCGGTAGATGATCCCGAATTCAGGGAAGGGCGTGGGCAGCACGAGCGGCTTGGCGGTCTGGGTCTCCCAGTAGGCGAGATGCGGCGAGCAGATGAGGGTGGCCGCGGGGTCGGCGGCGTGGCGGCGATAGATCGCCTCCAGCGAAGGAGACGCCCGCAGGATCACGCGCAGGCGCTCCGCTGAAAGATAAGGCGTCGCCAGCGAGAGCAGGCCCGTCTCGAACAGCCGACGGCAGCTTTCCCGAGCGATGCGGTCCCGCCACGCCCCATCACGCTCGGGAAACGCGTGGTGCAGGTTGGACCGCACCAGGCGGCGGCGCCGGCCGCCCAGGAAGAACACGAGGTCGCCGAGGGTCGCCGCGGTCAGGCGCAGGACGGGCTCCGGCGTGTGCGCGGTGAGCCAACCGAGGGTCTTGAGCAGGGCGAGCAGCAAGCGGCGCCGGCGTTATTTCTTCGCCGCCGGCAGCGCCGACAGGATCTTGATCGCGGTCTCGTTCTTGAATTCGCGCGCGATGTCGAGGGCGGTCACCCCGAGCTTGGAGACGATCGAGGGATCGACGCCGGCGGAGAGGAACAGGTTCACCATCTCGGCTCCGCCGCTCGCCGCGGCCTCGTGGAGCGGAGTGCCGCCGCGTTCGCTGAGGGCCTTCGGGTTGGCGCCACCGGCAAGCAGAGCCTTGGCCACGGCGACCTTGTCCTTCGCGGCGGCGTGGTGGAGCGGGGTCCAGCCCATCTTGTCGAGGGTGTCGGGCTTCGCCTTGCGGCGGAGGAGGGCCTCGACGAGGGCGACGTTGGCGCGCTCGACGGCGAGGTGCAGCGGGGAGCGCGCGCTGCGATCCGGGGCGTCGGGATCGGCGCCCGCCTCGAGAAGGTGCAACGCGATCTCCGTGCGGTTGCGGAGGATCGCCTGGTGCAGCGGTGCGAGTCCGGCGTCCTTGCCTTGCCGCGCGCTCTCGGGTCGCTGCTTCAAGTGGGTCTTCACGTCCTCGAGGTCGCCGCGGGCGATCGCCTCGTCGATCGTGGGATACTTGGTGATCGCGGGTGCGGTGCTCGCCACGCCGCTGGAGGGCACCAGCACGCCGGCGCTCCAGGTGATGCCGTTGAGGACCAGCGTGCGGAACGAATCATCGCGCCAATTGCGGTGGAAATGACCTCCGGTGAAGCCGAACGCCCGCGCGCCTCCGCCCTCGTGCACCCAGCCGAGCGTCTGCGGTTCTCCGCGAGCCAGCGCCGCCCTCACCGCGGGGTTGCCGGAGCGAGCTCCATCCTGCCCAAGCGTGTCGACCGGCGGCCGTGCCTGGAGCACCGGCACCGCACCGGGGGCGAAACGCAGGTGGTAGTACCACTCGTCCTCGATCTCGAACGTCCCCACGCCGCGGGTCACTTCGTGCGGGAGAAGGAGCGGTTCGCGGACCGTCCAGAGCGGGTTCACCGACCAGTCGGTCTCGAAGCGGCCGCCGAGCGTCTCGAGCAGGTAATCAGCCAGTTTACCGGGCGAGGGCTCCACTGCGAAGTGCAGCACTGCCAGGCCTCGTCCACCGCGCGTGTGGGCGCGAAGTTCCGCGATGCGCCCGTTGGCCACGTGCCGATCCAGACCGTCGGAGAAGAGGACAAGCGAGGCCGCGTCGCGCAGCAGGGCGGAGTCGGGCCAGCCCTCGGTCACCGCGGCACGCACCGGAAGCCCGCTGGCGTTCAGCGCGTCGGCCAGCACGCTGGCTCCGGCTGGAAAGCGGTGTTCGCCGGGACCGTGGCTGGGCTCACCGGCGGCCAGGACGATCAGGGCGGCGGCCGGAGTGGCGGCAAGAAGGGGCAGGGCGAGGGTGAGGGCGGCGAGCGGGGTCAGGAGTCGTGAGCGGAGTTTCATGGGGGAGGAGGCGGCGGGTGCGCGGCAGTTTGCGGAATCGAGATGCCCTGTCGAGGCGCCGCACCTGATCCATTCTGAAACCAGCGGGGGACCGGGTGCGTCATTCCTCCACGCACGTCCCTCGTGGGCGCCAGTTCCCCAAAAAAATGATCACCATGAATAAGACCACGTCGCACCTCATCCTTCCGCTGCTCGCCCTCGCGGTCGCCAGCCCGGTTACCCTCCAGGCCGCCAAGGCCGAGCGCCGCAATAAGAACCAGCAGCAGGAGGCGCTACCGGTCGCCTTTGCGGTGGCCGACAAGGACGGCAGCGGGTCCGTTACCAAGGAAGAGTTCACCGCGGCGCTCACCGAGAAGCTCGGCGAGGCCGGCGCCACCTCCAAGTTCGCCTCCCTCGACAAGAATTCCGACGGCAAGCTCACCAAGGAAGAGTACTCCGGCGCCACCGAGACGAAGAAGCGCCGCAAGAAGGACAAGTGATCGCCTGCATGGAAGGACTTACCGCCAGCGGAGCCCCCGGGCTCCGCTGGTTCGTTTCCGTCGCTTGCGGACTCTGGCGTTGACCGCAGTTTTTCCGCCGTCTCCCTTCACTTTCTCCCCATGCCCGAGATCCCCGTCGCCCAGCTCGACCCCCGCCACCAGAAACTCATCGAGAACGCGCGGATCGCGCTCGACCGCGGCAATCTCGATTACGTGCTCGAGGTGACCGCGCAGGTCCTGCGGATGCAGCCCGGCTGCCTCCCGGTGCGGAAACTGCAGCGTATCGCGCAGATGCGGGGGTTGAAGGGCCGTCCGGGCGGGTTCATGGGCAAGGCGGTCAGTGGCTTGTCCGCCGCGCCGTTCATGTTCGGTTCGACGAAGAAGGATCCGGCCAAGTTGATGGAGGCCGCCGAAGGGTTGCTGGCCAAGGATCCGATGAGCGTGCCTGCCCTCAAGATGCTCGCCGACGCGGCCCAGGGTCTCGGGCTGCCCGAGACGGTCGCCTTTGCCCTCGACGCGGTCCGTGAGCAGGAGCCGACCAACAAGGCCAACCTCCTCGCGCTGGGCGAGGCGTGGCTCGCCGCTGGCAAACCCACCGAAGCCCTCAAGACTGCGGATGAGATTCTCCGCGACCGCCCCACGGATGCCGATGCCCAGAACCTCATGCGCAAGGCCTCGGTCGCCCAGACCGTGGATAAGCACAAGTGGGACACCCAGGCCGGATTCCGGGACAAGCTTCGCGACGAGTCGCAGGCCGTGGCCCTCGAGCGCTCGGCCAAGATCGTCGCCGGTGACTCCGCGACGTCGCGGGTTCTGGAGGAGGCGCTCGGCCGCGTCGCGAAGGAGCCGAACAACCTCAATCATTACCGCAGCGTTTCCCAGGCCTACCGTCAGCTGGGCAACCTCGAGGAGGCCCTCGCGTGGGTGCGCAAGGCCCGCGAGCAGCCGGCCGGCAAGGGTGACGCCGCTCTCGACAAGCAGGAGACCGAACTTGCGACGGCGGTCATCGAGAAGCACCTGAAGGACGCAGAGGCCGCCGTGGCCGCGGCCCCCGGCGACGCCGCCGCGGCGGCCAAGCTCGCCGCCGCGCGCAAGGAGCTGGCTGACTTCAAGCTTTCGGAGGCGAAGCGCTACATCGAGCGGTACCCGAATGATTTTCCGGCCCGCTTCAACCTGGGCGTGCAGCTGCTGGAGTCGGGGCAGGTCGACGCCGCCATCGCTCAGTTCCAGCAGGCCCAGAAGGGGCCGCAGGTGCGCGTCTCCTCGCTCATGGGCCTCGGCCGCTGCTTCAAGGCCAAGCGGCTCCACGACCTCGCCGTCGCCCAATTCAACCTCGCCAAGGCTGATCTCTCCACGATGGACGACACCAAGAAGGACGTCCTCTACGAACTCGGCTCCTGCCTCGAACAGATGGGCAAGCCGGACGCCGCCATCGAGGAGTTCAAGGCGATCTACAGCGAGGACATCGGTTTCCGCGACGTCGCCGATAAGATCAACGCCTACTACGCGTCAAAGGGCTGACGCACCGCAGCCCGCTCACGACGGTTCGCGTTCGGCGCGGCCGGCGATCCAGAGCGCCGCCAAGAAAAGCGCCATGCTCCCTGCCAGGGCGGCGGGGTCGGCGGTTTCCCCGAACACCAGCAGCGAGGCGGCGACCCCCAGGGGCACCTTGGCGTTATTCATCACGGCCAGAGTCCCGGCGGAAACGCGCGTCGCACCGACATTCCAGAGAAAGAAGCCCGCCCCGGATGCGACGATTCCTAGGTAGAGCAAAGTCAGCCATTGCGGCGCGGTGAGGGCCAGCGAGGGCGCGCGCCAGACAAGCGCGACGAGGGCGACCGCTGCGCCCCCGGCGTAAAGAAGTCCGAAGACCTCGCGGTCACGAAGATCCGGCTCCTGTGTCCGCAGGCGTCGGTAAAGGACCTGGCCCGCGGCAAACGCGGCATTGGATAATTGCACGAGCAGCAGGCCCTCGAGCGTGACGCGAAGCTCCGCGGAGCGAGCGACCACGAAGCCGGTGCCGGCGACGGCCAGGAGCGCGGCTACCAGCGCAAGCGGGCGCCAGCGTCGGTCAAGGAGGTCGGCCAGCAGCGTCACGAACAGCGGCGTCGTGATCGTGAAGAGAGCCGCCTCGTACGCTCGCAGGTGACGGTAGCTCTCGATGTAGGCTAGGTACATGACGCCGAACTGCAGGGCGCCGATGCCCACCAGACGGCCGGCCGTGCCCAGGCGCAGCTTCAGCGGACGCAAGAGGGGGAGGAAGACGAGCAGGGAGAGGCCCAAGCGCAGCGCCGCAACCAACGTGGAGTCGACCTCGCCCAGGTGCCGCTTGATGAGCCCGAAGGAGAAGGCCCACAGTAGCGACACGACGACAAGGAGCACCATGGCTTCAGCGGTTCACAGGCGGGCCGCCGAGGCAAGTCGCGCCCGCGGCCGTCGGCGGAGAGGATGAGCGCGAACTCAACGCGTGCGGCTGAGGGCGGCGTTC
>JACCDP010101507.1_pt1 | contig 26440 bp, 18 predicted proteins | sample 7445841 | NCBI WGS metagenome assembly JACCDP01 (sample SAMN15323441, study PRJNA562643) | freshwater metagenome | isolation source: river surface water | place: USA:Blue River Watershed | collected 2017-08-17 | reverse complement strand
TGAAGAGTCGCTCCTCGAACGTTGGCTTAGAGCCCTCCGCAGCGGCCGAGGAGATGATGACGAGGCCTTCGCCGAGCTTCAGCGCCGTCTCGACAGAATCGGAGAGCCGGCTGCGATCCTCTGGCGGTAGCGGCTTCCCCTTCTCATCAACGGGTCGCCGCACAATAAAGCGGTCCACCACCACCTCGATGCTGTGTCGCTTCTTCTTGTCGAGTTTCGGTGCGTCGTCGAGGTCGTAGAGCACCCCGTTGACGCGCACGCGGCTGAAGCCCGCCTTCCGCGCGGCGTGGAAGAAGGTCTCCCCTTCACCCTTTCGGTCACGGAGCACCGGGCCAAGAACGAGAAGCCGAGTCCCATCTGGAAGTTGCAGAATCTCGTCCACGATGTGGTCGAGTGAGACACGACTGATCGGACGATCGCACTTCGGGCAGTGCGGCGTGCCAGCACGGGCGTAGAGCAGTCGGAGGTGATCCCAGATCTCGGTGATCGTCCCAACAGTTGAGCGCGGGTTTCGCGAGGAGCCCTTCTGGTCAATCGAAATAGCGGGCGAAAGCCCATCAATGAGATCAACGTCTGGCTTCTCCATCTGGCCGAGAAACTGACGCGCGTATGCGGAGAGGCTCTCCACATATCGGCGCTGCCCTTCGGCGTAGATCGTGTCAAAGGCGAGGCTCGACTTTCCAGAGCCGGAGATGCCGGTCACGACGACGAGTCGGTCACGCGGAATCTCAAGGTCGATCCCTTTGAGGTTGTGCTCTCGGGCACCGCGAATGACGATCTTCTCCTGTGCCACTTCAACCCCTCCTGCGCGGACGCTCGCCGCGGCGCTTGATCACATTCGGGGTCACGCTCGGATCCCATGTGCGTCGCCGTGAGGGTACCGAATCGGTGCCTCGCGGCGGCTCAGGAGCCCCAGCAGTTTCGTCAGACTCCTCGTGCTCATCACGAAGTCCAGGCAGCCAATCCGCAGCGGTATCGAGCGCGGGGGCGAGGACGGTGCGTGCGGTCCCGCTGGCGATACGTCGAGGCATGAGATCACGCCCGCGAGGCTCGGCGGCATCATCCGCAGCGCGCTCGGCGAGTCGCGCAATCCTCACGGCGGCGTTCTCTTCGAGAACCCCTTGCCGAAGGCTGCGGAGCTCATCACGAATGGAGGCGGCACGCTCGAACTCCAGCTCTTTTGCGGCAAGGCGCATCTGTGCCTCAAGTTGCTTCACCATCTTTTCAATCTCGCTGCGACCAATCTCGCTCAGCGCACCACCCTTTCCACCAGCATAGGAGTCGGCCTTCTCCGCCACGCTGCGGAGCCGGTCATTCAGGTCGCGAATCGGCTTGCTGATCGTGGTCGCAGTGATGCCGTGCGCGGTGTTCCATCGCTCTTGAATCCCGCGTCGTCGGTCCGTCTCAGAGATCGCAACGCGCATCGATTCGGTCATCTTGTCTGCGTAAAAGACGACCTCGCCGCCCGTGTTGCGCGCGGCACGCCCGACCGTTTGAATGAGTGCCCAGGCGCTCCGCAGGAATCCCTCCTTGTCCGCGTCAAGAATGGCAACGAGCGTCACCTCTGGAAGGTCAATCCCCTCCCGTAGCAGGTTGATCCCGACGATCACGTCAAACACACCGAGGCGAAGGTCGCGGAGGATCTCCACTCGTTCGAGCGTATCGATCTCGCTGTGGAGATAACGAACGCGGACGCCTGCCTCCTCAAGGTAGGCGGCGAGCTCTTCGGCCATGCGCTTTGTCAGTGTGGTGATGATCACCCGTTCACGCCGAGCGATCCTCTCTTGGACGCGCCTCATCAGATCGTCAATCTGACCGGCGGTGGGGATAACCGTGATCTTTGGATCAACCACACCGGTTGGTCGGATGAGCTGCTCCACCACGCGTTCCTGTTTCGACATCTCATAGCTCCCCGGAGTTGCCGAGACGTAGATTGCTTGACGCACGCTCTCCTCGAACTCCTCAAAGGTGAGAGGGCGATTATCCAGCGCGCTCGGAAGACGGAAGCCGAAGTCAACGAGGATCTCTTTCCTCGAGCGATCATTCTTGTACATGCCAACCACCTGCGGAATGCTCATGTGGCTCTCATCAACGACAAGGAGCCAATCTGCTGGGAAGTAGTCAAGCAGCGTCCACGGGCGCGAGCCGGGCTCTCGGCGCGAGAGGTGGCGAGAATAGTTCTCGATCCCCGAGCAGTAGCCAACCTCACGCATCATCTCCAGGTCAAATGTGGTCCGCTGTCGAAGGCGGGCTGCCTCAAGGACCTTTCCGGAGGCTTCAAGCTCGCGGCAGCGGGACTCCATCTCCTGCTCAATGTCTCGAATCGCCTCCGCGAGTTTCTCCGAAGGAGTTACATAGTGAGTTGCGGGGTAGATCACCATCTCGTTTCGTTCGGCGAGGATCTCACCAGTCAGCGGATCTACCTCGGCGATACGCTCGACCTCATCGCCGAAGAACTCCACGCGGAGGATCGTCTCTTCGCCCGCAGGCTGCACCTCGATCGTGTCGCCACGGACGCGGAACTTGGCTCGCCCGAGCGTGGCATCGTTGCGCTGATACTGCAGATCAACGAGGTGCCGCAGGATCGCATCGCGGCGGTACTTTCCCGCCTTGCGGACCCGAAGGATGGTCGCTCCGTAATCTACCGGTGCACCAAGACCGTAGATACAGCTGACTGAGGCCACGATGATCGTGTCGCGGCGTTCAAAGAGTGCCTTGGTGGCGGCGTGGCGCAACTGGTCGATCTCATCATTGCGACTTGAGTCCTTCTCAATGTAGGTGTCAGATCGCGGAAGGTACGCCTCTGGCTGGTAGTAGTCGAAGTAGGAGACAAAGTACTCCACCGCATTCTCTGGGAAGAACTCCTTGAGTTCGGAGTAGAGCTGCGCTGCCAGCGTCTTGTTATGGGCGAGGACCAGGGTCGGTCGCTGTACCTGCTGGATGACATTGGCGATCGTAAAGGTCTTCCCTGTCCCAGTAGCACCCAAGAGGACTTGATGGTGGAGCCCAGCGCGAAGCCCCTCCACGAGTCCTTCGATCGCCTTTGGCTGATCACCCGTTGGCTGGAAGTCTGAGCGCAGCACAAACGCCGCACCGAGCGCGGGGGTGTGATCAGTCGGCTGGATTGGCGTTGGCTTCACCCGTGGAGCATAGAAGGCGAACTGCATCCGCCGCCGCCGCGGCACCCTCGGCCAAAGACCCTCCAGCATCGATCGGGAGTGCCCCCGCCGCAAGGAGTCGCGTGCGAAGACCCGCCTGGACCGCCTCGCGCTGGGCGAAATCCTCCGCCGTCATCCCACGCTGAAGGAGTCTCGCCTGTCGAATATCGCGCGGAGCGTCAATGAGGAGAACTCCGTCCAGCGATTCAACAAGGCCCGACGCTAGTAGCGCAATTGCTTCTACAAGGAGGAGTGCCGCGCCGCTTGAGTCAGCCGCTGCACGCGCCTCACCAATCGCCTCACGAGCGATCGGCCACTGGAGGGCCTCAAGCGCGCGTAGCAGCTCCGGTCGTGCAAACGCCGCAGTCGCAAGTTTGGCGCTGTCAAGGCTCCCATCTTCGCGTTGGGCTTCGGGAGCAAGCGCTGCGATCGCGCGTTGCAGTGCAAGAGAGCTTCGCCGTGCCTCACGCAACACAGCATCCGCATCAATGGAGAGTACCGCGCCACCCAGATTACTCGCCAACGCACGGTCTTCCTTGAGCACGTGCACGATACTGCTCTTCCCCGCGCCGATCGGACCAGCAACGCCGATCACCTTCACGCGATCACCTCCCCCTCCAGTGCGAGCCAGGCCTCCTCCGCTGCTGCGAGCGCAGATGACACATCGGCAAGCTCACTCGTAACACGCGCAAGCTCTGTGTACGAGTCGAGTACCTTCGGGTCGAGAAGATCCAGTTCAAGCTGTGATTTGCGCAACCCGAGTCGCTCAAGGTCGGCATCTATGGCGGCACGGCGTCGACGCGCCTGCTCCTTGCTGAGCGATGGCCCCTTCCGACTCTTCGCCAGCACCATATCTGCCTGGCTCCCGGACGACTTCTTCTTATCTCGCGTTGTGCGTGCGCGCTCCGACACAAGTTGACGAGGTGCTCCTGCTCGCGCTTCTGCGTTGGCCACCGTCCAACCCTCCGCGACCGCACTCCTCCATGCACGCCACCCACCATCAAAACGCACGATGGCTCCGTCGCTCACGACCCAGAGCTGGGTACAGATGCGCTCAAGGAGGCGACGATCGTGACTGACCAAGAGCACCGTCCGTTCACCTTCAAGCAGGAAGCGCTCAAGGGATTCGCACGCGTCCACATCTAGATGGTTCGTCGGCTCGTCGAGGAGGAGGAGATTGGACGGCAGCAGCCCAAGGATTGCCAGTTCGAGGCGACTCCGTTCGCCACCAGAGAGCACGGCCACCTCCTTATCAACTTCGTCTCCGCGGAAGAGGAATCGGGCGAGGTGGCCACGAGCGATGGCTGCCTCAACGGGAACGGCAGCCCGAAGCGCCTCAATGACAGTTGCTCCGTGTAGTCCAGCGGCGCGTACCTGTGCGAGATATGCGGGGACCACTCCTTGCGCAACGTGAATCTCACCGCTCAGCGGCGCGAGCAGCCCAGCAATGCTCTTCAGGAGCGTAGTCTTTCCCGCTCCGTTCGGCCCAACGATGCCGACACGCTCGCCGCGTCGTAGCACGATGCGCTCCGCTCGAGCGATCACTCGACGCGTTGGCTCTCGGTATCCAACCTCCGCCTCCACGAGGCGTACCGGCTCCGCCGGACCTTGCCCCGCCCCCGCGGCAGAGATCGCAAGTCTGGCGCGTCGTTTCGGCGCGACCACCAGCTGGATCGCAGCCAGCCTCCTCTCATGTTCGTGCATCTTGCTGTACTTCCTGTGGCTGCGATACGTCTGAATCAGCTCACGCTCTCGTGCGATCTCCTTCGTCCGGCGCTCAGCATCTCGCTCCGCATCTGTCTCACTCGCCTCACGCTGTTGCGCATAGGCCGAGTAGTTACCGCGGAATCGAGTGACCGCGTGGTTGCGTACCTCCCACACTCGATCAACGACTGCATCAAGAAAGGAGCGGTCGTGGCTCGCCACAACCAAGGCACCAGCACGAGCGCGCAGCGCCCCCTCAAGCCACTCGATCGCCTCTACATCCAAGTGGTTGGTCGGCTCGTCAAGCAAGAGGAGGTTTGGATCGGCGATGACAAGTCGCGCAAGTGCGACCCGCGTCTGCTCTCCACCAGAGAGTCGCGCAGGCGACTCTCCGTGTCTCGACGATGGAAAACCGAGTCCTCGAAGCGCCGACGCTACTCGATCATCAATCGTGTATCCGTCTAGCGCATCAAAGCGCTGGCGGGCGGCGGCATACTCTGGCGTTGCAACACGCCCGATCGCCTCGGCGTCGTGCAGCTCCTTCTCGATCAATCTGATCTCCTCGGCACCGCTTCGGACCGCCTCAGTAAGCGTCGCCGATCCTAGAAGCTGTGGGTCATGCGAGGACTCCTGTGCCAGCACCTCAATCTTCACCCCTCGGGCGCGATCAACACGACCACGATCCGGCTCGTCTCGCCCAATCATCATGCGCAGCAGCGTCGTCTTCCCGGCACCGTTTGGCCCGACGAGACCGATTCGCTCGCCTGCCGCCACGCTAACGGTGACACCCTCGAGAATTGTGACCGCCCCGATCTCACGTCCCACCTCGTGCAGCGAAAGGATGCTCACTGCACACCTCCTGTGCGCACCGCTCGACGTCGCGCCGCAGCACGCTCTGCCGAGGTTGCCCCTGCACTCCCCTCTGAGAGCGCTTCACTCCATCGAGGACCTCGCCGTGGCGATGCGGTGGGCGTCAAACTTCCCGAGGAACCAGCGGCGCGTTGCCCACGCGGCATCGGCTGACAGCGGGGGCAGAAGTGCGTTCCACGACCCCCGAGCATCACGCGTCGAATCGTGCTGCCACATCGCAAGCATGGCTCACCACCACGCTGATACACCGCAAGCCGCTCCTGCATCGCTCCATCTCCGTCTGGACCGGTGTAGTCGTCGATGGAGGAACCGCGTGCTGCAACCGCCTCACTCAGGAGTGCGACGATTGCACTGTGCAGCCGCTCCACCTCTGCCACTCTGAGCGTTGCGGCCGTCGCGAGTGGATGCAGACGCGCGCGCCAGAGCGCCTCATCGGCATAGATGTTTCCGAGTCCGGCGATGAATCGCTGATCCAAGAGCAGGCTCTTGAGTCGACCTCGGCGCCTCTGCAAGTCGCTCGCGAATCGCGACACGGTGAAGGTTGCCTCCAACGGTTCGGGTCCATGTCCGCTCAGTGCCGGCTCGTCCAGTGGATCCAGTGAACGCGATGGGCTCCCATCGCCTCTCCGAGCGACAAGGGCGAGCCTGCCGAAGGCTCGCACGTCGCGAAATCGAATGACACGGCGATCACTGAGGAGGAGCTCAGCTCGGACATAGGCGTCTGGCGCGGAGCTCTCTGGCAGGACGATCAGTTGGCCCGTCATCCGAAGGTGCACCATCAGGATCAGTCCCCCTTCAAGATCGATGAGTACCCACTTCGCCCGCCGGCGCACTCCTTCTATGCGACGATCCGCGATGGCGCGTGCGAATGTTTCGGGATCGGGCGTGCTCAGATTCGCCGCGCGAATGATCCGTCCGCCACGAATCATTGATCCGCCGACGAGTCGCGCAAGGTCGCGCGCAACGGTTTCGACCTCTGGAAGTTCAGGCATGCCCACTCCACCGCTGCATCTCATCCCAACGGAGACCCACCTTCGCCTCAACCGTGAGCGGAACGTCGAGGGCGAGTGCCCCTTCCATCGTCTCAATCAGGAGGGGCACGAGTCGGTCAACCTCGGCGACTGGTGCCTCAAGCAGGAGTTCGTCGTGAACCTGAAGGATCAGGCGCGATGTGAGTCCAGCCTCGCGGAGGCGCGGACTCAGTCGAATCATTGCGACCTTAATGATATCAGCCGCAGTCCCCTGGATCGGGTGATTGATGGCGGCCCGCTCACCTGCAGCTCGAAGCGCGGGGTTCGCCGCACGAAGTTCAGGGATTGGGCGGCGTCGACCGAGTTGCGTTGTCACAGCACCGTGCGCGCGCGCCTCCTCTTTGATGGTGTCGATGTAGCGCTTGATGCCCGGGTATCGTTCAAAGTATCCCGCGATGAATGACTTCGCCGCCTCGCGGGAGATCCCCGCACGCGTTGCCAAACCGAAGTCCCCCATCCCATACGCAATGCCGAAATTCACCATCTTCGCCATCGCTCGCTCACCGACATCCACCTGGTCGAGCGGCTTATCTAGCACGCGTGATGCCGTTGCACGATGAATATCCTCCCCCGCCGCGAAAGCCGCGATGAGGTGTGGGTCACGAGTGACATGCGCAAGGATGCGCAGCTCAATCTGACTGTAATCGGCTGCCACAAGTCGATGCCCTGGCTCCGCAATAAACGCGTGCCGAATCTTTCTCCCCAACTCCGATCGTATAGGGATGTTTTGCAGATTTGGATCTACGCTGCTCAACCGACCAGTCGCGGCGACCGCCTGTTGGAAGGTTGTGTGGATGCGACCGTCTGCCTCCACAAGCTTCGGCAGCGCCTCAACATAGGTGCTCTGTAGCTTGGAGACGGTACGCCACTCGAGCGCAATGCCGACGATTGGATGCTCACCTTGAATCTCCTCGAGGACACTCGCGTCCGTTGACCAGGCTCCGGTCTTCGTCTTCTTCCCACGTGAAAGTCCGAGTTCGCCGAAGAGGAGTTCGCCAAGCTGCTTCGGTGACCCGAGTGCAACTGCCCTACCGACCGACGCGTGGGCGGCTGCCTCAAGCCGAGTGATCTCACGCCCGAATGCGTCGCCGAGTTGCGCAAGTGCCTGCTGATCGACCGCGATTCCTGCCCCCTCCATGCGCGCCAGCACTTCAATCAGGGGAAGTTCAATTTCACGATAGAGTCGCTCACTTCCGATCGCCCGTAGATCACGATCAAGTCCAGCGCGTGAGGCGAGTGCCACAAGCGCGCAAAGTGAAGCGGATTGGAGCGGCGTCAGGCGTTCAGGAAGGTCCGCTCCGAGTCGGGCAGCGGCAACTTCAACGAGCCCTGGGTTGCGCAGCGTAACGTTGCTGATCCAACTTCCGAGTGCGACGTCATCAACGAGGCGTGGCGGTCGCTCCGCACCAATTGCCAAGAGGGCGCCGTAGATCTCCTTCACACCGAGCCCAATCAGATCGCGTCCCGCAGCGGCAACCAGTGTGAGCAGGCGATGGATGACCACAGGATCATCGGCCAGGATCAATCCCCCACCTTCATCTGCGATCGCAAGTGCAATCGGACCAGTCGGCCCGCGTCGGTTGATCCCCTCGCCACCGACTGCGAGTACGCCGTGCGAGAGGAGTCCGCCCATGCGGCGCGTTGCTTCGTCAGGCGTCTGCACGAGGGCGGCGCCCACTGCGGCCATGTCTCCACGCTTGATCGCCTCAATCTGTGCCCCATAATCAACCGCAGTCTCGCTCGGTGGAGTTGCCGCGGATGCATCGCCCCCGCCCTGCCCTGCCGCGCGGTTGCCTTCGCTAACCTGATTGAAATCGAAACCGAGCTGGAGATCACCACCGGCCGCTCGCGTCGCTGCATTGGACACTGCAGAGAGAGGCTCCCTCACGCCGCGTAGTGCCGCGCCCGCGGTTGCTGCCGCCACCGCCACCGCCGCAGCTTCGCGGTCTTCACCCTGAAGTGGCGGCAGGCGCCCAATGAGTGCGCGGAATTCAAGCTCGCGCAGCAGTGCAAGCGCGAGGTCTCGGTCGTACACGCCGATGCTGCCCCCTTCGCCAGGAAGCGTGAGTGGAGCATCCCGATCAATCGTCATCAGCCCTTGACCGGCGAAAGCCGCCTCTCGATTGGCGCGCAGCAGTTCCCGAATCCGCACGGGCTCAACGTCATCAAGGCGTTGGTAGAGCCGTTCGAGTGACCCGAACGACGCGATCAGCTTCGCCGCTGTCTTCTCACCCACTCCCGGAACACCAGGGATGTTGTCCGAGCTATCTCCCTTCAGCGCCTTGAAATCGACGATCTGCTCCGGCGTTAAGCCGTATCGCTCAAAGATCTTTGCCGGGTCATAGATCACCATGGCGTCAGCACCGCCCTTCGCCGTGTGAAGGAGTGAGACGTTTGGGCCTACGAGCTGGAGCATGTCGAGATCGCCTGAGACGATCATCACCTCCCATCCTTCGCTCCGCGCCTGTTCCGCAATGGTGCCAATGACATCGTCGGCCTCGTACCCTGGTGCCTCAAGGAGGGGCAGGCCGAGTGCGGCCACCAGGTCACGCACCAGAGGGACCTGAGAGCGCAGTTCGTCTGGCATCGAAGGTCGCTGTGCCTTGTACGCGGGGAATCGCTCGTGCCGGTGCGTCGCTCCAGGCGCATCAAACGCGACGATCGCACGTGCCGGCTTTGCATCAGCGATCGCTCGGAGCAGGATGCTCGTAAATCCAAACGCCGCGTTTGTCAGGATCCCGCGGCTGTTGGTGAGCGGCGGAATCGCATGAAAGGCGCGGTAGATCAGACCATAGGCATCAACTAACAGGAGTCGTTTCGGTTCCACGAACGGAGCGTAGCGCAGCGGGGCGCCGCCTCGGCGCGCGGCGAAGGCCTAGGCGCGCCAGCGGCGGCGAGCCCGCTCGGCGGCGAGAAGGCTGAGGGCGAGCCCAATCGCACCCGCGACGACGAGCCATGGGGTGTCTCTGACGACCTCAATTGGTTCTTGTGTGACGCCGTCCTGCGCAGGGAGCGCATCTGCGGAGCCACTCTCAGGCGTGTCGCTCATCGCCGCAGCTGGGTCACTTCGCATGACCATCTCCGCAGTCGGCTGCAGCGATCCGAGCGGGAGTCCAGTGAGGAGAAGCGCAAGAGAGAGCGCCGCGCCAGCCAGTGCTGGGCGTGATGCACTCCTGAACCAGCGTGCGATCCGCGCGAGGAGTCCGCCGTGTTCCCGTTCCGCACGAAGGTGCGACTCATGGGCGATCAACCGGTGGAGGGCTGATTCACGAAACGGATCGACCTGGCGCACCGGCTCCGCGGTGCGATACGCAGACAGATACTCATCCTCCAAGGGCGCGGCGGTGGTGGCGTTGGGCGCGGTGGGGCGGTTCAGACTACTCATCTCTACCCCCTAACGACCTATCGCCGCGTCGGGTTCCCGGCCGCAGATCGAAGAGCAGACGCCTCAGCTCCTCGCGACCGCGGCTGATTCGACTCTTCACCGTTCCGAGAGAGGCACCCGTGATCTCTGCAATCTCCTCATAGGCATAGCCATCCACGTCGTAGAGCAGGATGGCGGTTCGCCGATCTTCCGGGATCTCCCTGAGTGCCGCCTTCAACCGTGCAGCGAGCTCTCGCCCCTCACTCACCGCGGCCGGATCGCTCCCACGCCCTGCGGGCAGGTCCGCGGCGCCAATCCGCTCTCTCTCCCCGTCGTGCTCCCCCGGTGTCTGGATCTGAAGCGTTGGGTGTCGACGCGCGCGTCGTCCCGCATCACGTGCCGCGTTCTGGACGATGCGGACAAACCATCCCCGCAGATTGCGTGGCTCAACCCGGTCGAGGGCTCGGTATGCGGAGATCAGCCCCTCCTGCAAGGCATCGTCCGCGTTCGCGGGCTCGCCCGTGATCCGAAGTGCCATCCGCCAGGCCAAGTCCAGATCGGGGGCGAAGAGGGCGCGGAACGCCTCTGCGTCACCCCTCCGTGCGGCGCTGAGGAGGCGAATTCGCTCCTCCGGCTCGTGCGGTGCGGGCCGACTCAACTCACCCATGCCCTTATGATGCCGCACCGCTAGGATTCAGGAGCGCCGAAGTGGCGAAATGGCAGACGCAACCGACTCAAAATCGGTCGACTGAAAGGTCATGTGGGTTCGACTCCCACCTTCGGTACCAGTGCCGCCGCCCCGCTACGATAGGGGGGCCGAAGTGGCGAAATGGCAGACGCATCCGACTTAAAATCGGCCGGTCGATGAGATCATGCGGGTTCGAGTCCCGCCTTCGGCACCAACAGGGGGACACGATGACGGATATGCAGGGGGCACGAGCTGATCGCGAAACGCTGATGCGAGAGCATGCGCTGGCTCGCGCAGAGCGCGCCTCATGCACCCCTGGATCACCCGAGTGGCGAGCCGCAGCGGCACGTGTTGCGACGATTGAGGTTGAAATTGCAAAGATCACCGCTCGAAGCACACCCCCCGCGCGCGTTGCGCGACCCGAGGCGAAAACGAAGTAAACGGACGCGCAGCTACATCCCGAGCAGCGTGCCGAGGATAAGTCCAACAAAGAGCGCTCCCATGGCGGGGCGGCCGGCAAGGAACGCCGCGCCAACATGCCAGAGCGGCCAGAGCGGATAACCGGGCGGCGGCGCACTCGGTCGCGGAGCGGCAACGATTTTCATCGCAGGAAGGGCAGAGAGTGCGGCAAGACCCGCGAGCGGTGCAACAATCCAGGGGAAGATCCCGAGAAGCCCGAAGAGTGCAACGCTGATGTAACCGACACTGAGGAGCAACAGCGTTCCAACGCGGGCACGACGCTCTCCAATTCGTACGACAAACGTGCCGACACCACGAGAACTGTCCGCCTCAATCTTGTCGAGGTGCTTTCCGAAGAGCACCGCAGTTGCAATGGCACCCCATGGCAGTGTGGAGAGGAGAACCGTTGCGTCAATCGTTCCAGTTGCTGCAAGGTAGGTTCCTCCACCCATGAGCGGCCCCCAGACGAGCAGCACCGAGAGCTCACCGAGTCCGCGTCGCTTCAACCGAAGGGGCGGGTCGGTATAGCCCCATGAGAGGATCAGACCAGCAACAGCAAACACTCCAAGAAGTGGTTCGCTGCGCATGACCATCGTAAAGCCTCCGAGCAGCGCCGCAGCACCGGTCAGGATCGCGATGACCAGAAGAAGCGTGCGGCTTGACATTGCGCCCGAGGCAATCGGGTGCGGCGAGTAATCTGCACGAGGATATCCTGGTCGATCGAGTCCATCGTGATAATCGCGCCAGTCGTTTGCAAGGTTGTTCGCTGAATGCGCAAGGTTTGCGCCAACAAACGCGGCAAGTCCGAGGAGTAGACCGCTCACGCCTGCGCCAGTGTCGCTGATCGTCCCCTTCCACCATGCGTAGAGGAGCCCTTGCCCTGAGCCGACAACGGTGAGCGGGAGGACAGAGGCACGTGCGAGAAGGAGAGCGCGGGCGAGGCGCGGCATACTCTTCCAATCGACGCCCTCAGGCGCGGATTGTCGGAGGAGGACGGAGGCGTACGTCTTCAGGGCCATGCCCCTATTCTGCCGTGTTTCTTGCCGACGTGCGTCAGGCTGCAGGGAGTGATTCGCCCTCCGCGAGGATGTCGAAGCGCACGGCAGTCGCACCAACGCGCCCACGGATCGCCGCAGGGAAGCTTGGATCCCACGCAATTCCACTGCGGATCTCCATCGGCAACTGCTGTGCCCCACCAGCCTGCGGGATGTGAACGACCACCTTGGTGCTCCCTGGTCGCGAGCGCAGTTCAGCCTTCACCACTTCCATGGCGTGAATGGTCTCCTCCACCGACTGGCTTGGACTGAATCGGATATGCAGGGCAGCTCCAGGTGGTGCCTCAATTGGATCAGCGCTCTCCTCGCTCACGGGCGGGAGCGGTGCTGGCGTGGTGATCTCTCCCTCGCGCTCCTCGGGAACAAGACCCCGAGGGAGCACGCCGGCCGTAGCAGTGTTCCGAGGGGTGAAGCGCCGCGTCCCGCCCGTGCTCTTCGCCAGATGCGCCGCGATCCCTTCCGGCGTGAGCCCTTGCGCCTCTTCCCATGGGAGGACTGCTTCGCAGATGATTGACCAGGTCTCCCCGCGCAACTCTGGTCGCCCCGAGACAAGGAGTGGCTCCCCCTCAACCCATGCATCGCGCGTCGCCTCCCACGTCTTCGGGAATGCCACCACTTCAATGCTCCCGGTGAGATCCTCAATCGTCAGGATCCCCATCGCCGCCCCAGCCTTGGTCACAAGGGTCCGCACGTTCGTCACGATCGCTCCGATCGTCACACGTTCATCGCGCGCCGGCGAGTCATCCGCAAAGTCACCCACAAAGGCCGTGACGTGTGGCGCGAGTAGTGGTGCGAGCGAGTTCATCGGGTGGTCGGATAGGTAAACACCGAGCAACTCTCTCTCCCATCGGAGACGCTCTCGCGTTGGCGCCTCGACGGCACGGGGCAGCGTTGGAGCCAGCGCCGAGGCAAGCCCCGGCGCAGAGTCAAAGAGTGAAACCTGCCCGGCCGCTCGCTCGCGTTGTGCGCTCGAACCCGCAGAGAGGACATCATCGAGCGCCAGCAGGATCTGGGCGGGGTGGCCAAACTTCTGCAGCGCCCCAACCTTTGCGAGCGCCTCGAAAACGCGCTTGTTTGCCAGTCGAAGGTCAATGCGTTCGCAAAGATCTTGCAGGCTACTAAAGCCGCCATCGCGCGTTCGCGCAGCGACAATGGATTCCGCTGCGCCAGCCCCAACATTTTTTACTGCAAGGAGTCCGAAGCGAATCGCGCCCCCCTCTGGCTCAAAATCCAACTGGGAGCGCTCAACGTCAGGGGGCAGGATGGCAATACCAAGCCGGCGGCACTCCGCAATCGCCGTCGCCACCTTGTCCTCTTTATTGCGAAAGGCGTTCAGCACGCTCGTCATGTACTCGACGGTGTAGTTCGCTTTCAGATAAGCCGTCTGATAGGCGATCAGTCCGTAGCAGGTGGCATGCGCCTTGTTGAATCCATAATTTGCGAACGGCTCGAACGCCTGAAAGACCTGGTCGATGACGCCCGGCGCGACGCCACGCTGCGCCGCGCTGGTGATGAACTCTTGCTTGAGACCTGCAAGCACGTCCTCCTTCTTCTTGCGGACGGCATAGCCGAGCGTGTCAGCCTTCGGCCCAGAGAATCCACCGAGGGCTGACGCCGCCGCCATGATGTCCTCTTGATAGACGAAGACGCCATAGGTTCGTTCCAAGAACGGTTCAAGAAGTGGGTGAAGATACGTCACCGCCTCTGTCCCGTGTTTGCGCCGAATGTACGAGGGGATATTCGCCATCGGTCCCGGGCGATAGAGCGCGACCATCGCTGCCAGATCGAACACGCTCGTTGGTCGAAGCTCCTTGATGTAGCGGCGCATTCCAGCGGATTCAAGCTGGAAGATCCCGCTTGTTTCGCCCGAAGCCAAGAGTGCAAAGGTCTTCGCGTCATCGAGCGGGATAGTGTCAAGGTCAATCGCCACTCCATACGTTGCCTTGATGCGGTCAACCGCTGTCCGAAGGATGGTGAGGTTCGCGAGACCAAGGAAGTCGAATTTGAGGAGGCCGAGCGCCTCCACACCGTGCATCTCGATCTGTGTCATGACGCCATCCGAGTTCGTGGCGCGCTGGAGCGCCATAATCTCCGTGAGCGGTTCACGGCTGATCACGACTCCGGCTGCGTGCGTTGAAGCGTTGCGGACGACCCCCTCGAGCTGCTCCGCTAGCCCGACCAGGGACGCGTAGTCGGGGCTCTCCGCCAGCGCTCGAAAGTCAGGATCCTTACGCGCCTGGGCAAGCGTCGTCCCGAGCTTCTCGGGGACCGCCTTCGCGAGTCGGTCGACGTCTCCGTAGCTCTTCCCTAGTACCCGCCCGACATCTCGAATGGCGGCTCGCGCCGCCATGGTGCCGAATGTGATGATCTGTGCCACTTGGCTCTCACCATACTTCTGCGCAACGTAGCGGATCACCTCTTCCCGTCGGCCATCCTCAAAGTCAATATCAATATCCGGCATCGTGACACGGTCTTCGTTCAGGAAGCGTTCAAATGGCAGGTCGTAGTGAAGTGGGTCGACGGGAGTGATCCCAAGCGCATACGTAACGATCGACCCAGGGGCACTCCCCCTACACGTTGTGGCAATCCCCTGCTCGCGAGCAAACCGAACAAAGTCCGCCACGATGAGAAAGTACGCGCCGTAACCCATTTTGAGGATGACGCCAAGCTCATACTCCATGCGTTCACGCGCCGCCGTAGAAACGGCGCCATACCGGCGAGTAAGTCCACGCTCCGCCTCTTTTCGGAGCCAGCTATCAACGGTCTCGCCCTTTGGCACTTCAACATCAGGCATTCGTAGCTGGCCGAGGGCGAGTTTGAAATCAACCGCGTCGCTGATGGCACGCGTGTTGCGAAGCAGCTCGGGGTGATCAGGGAAGAGCGCTGCCATTTGCGCGGGCGACTTGAGGTAGAACTCGCCACTGTTAAATCGCATCCGGCCTGGGGTTTCAAGGTTGCTCGCGGTACCAATGCAGAGAAGGACATCGTGGGCCTCTTGCTGCGTCGCCTTCACATAGTGGAGGTCGTTCGTGAGCACGAGTGGGAGTCCAACCTCTGGTGCAAGCGTGAAGAGCTGCTCATTCAGTCGCCGCTGCTCTGGAAGACCGTGGTCTTGAACTTCAAGGTAGAAGCGATCCTTGCCAAAGATCTCTCCGTAGCGTCCGGCAAGGCTGCGTGCATGCTCCCAGTCATCAACCTCAAGGGCTCGTGCAATCTCGCCGTTAAGACAGCCGGAGAGTCCGATCAAGCCCTCCGAGTGTCGCGCCAGATGTTCAAGGTCGATGCGTGGCTTGTAGTACATCCCGTCAAGGTGCGCGTCGGTGACCAGACGGCAGAGGTTGCGGTAACCCGTGGCACTCGTCGCAAGGAGGACGAGGTGGAAGGGCTGCTGATCCGCCTTCCCCTCCTTATCGGCCATGCCACGGCGAGCCACATAGGTCTCTACGCCGATGATCGGCTTGATCCCGCGCTTGGTAGCGGCTTGGACAAACTGCACCGTCCCGTAGAGTGCTCCGTGATCGGTGATCGCAATGGAGTCCATGCCGAGCGCCCTCGTCTCGTCCATGAGCGCATCGATCTTGCTCATGCCGTCGAGCAGGCTGAACTCGGTGTGGACGTGGAGATGGGTGAAGTCGGGCTTCTTGCTCACGGAGGGAGTCTACCGAGCGCGTAGGATTACCCTATGGATGAGCGCGAACGAGCGAGGATCAGGGCGGCCATCGATGCCGCCGAGGGGGGCGCTGGCACCCTGCAGCTCACAGATGAACAGCTGCGAACCCTCCTTGGCAGAAGTCGAACCATTGCCATTGTCGGTGCGTCCCCAAAGCCTGACCGCCCCTCCCACGGCGTCCTGCTTGCGCTGCAGGCGAAGGGGTGGCACATCCTTCCCGTAAACCCCGCTGCAAACGCGCTAGCGGAGGGAGTTGCTGGACTCCCCTGCTATCCGACCCTTGCTAGCGCCGCCGCGTCACTCCCAGCGGATCAACGCATGGATCTGGTGGATGTCTTTCGCCGCCCAGAAGACTGTGCCGACGTCACGCGAGAGGCGATCGCAGTTGGTGCGGGTGCAATCTGGTTGCAACTCGGCATCATCAGTCCAGAGGCGGCTGCGCTTGCCGCTGAGGCGGGCATCCCATTCGTCCAAGACCGCTGCACGGCGATCGAGGTTCAACGATTAGGAGTGCACGGACCTGAAATCAGGCGCACGTAGCTGCCGCTAGCGGAAGGGCGGGAAGAGGGCGAGCGCAATGCCAACGATGGAGGCAACACCGACGCCGGCGAGACGCTTGAGCCGTGAAACGATCAGCTGACCTTCGAGGCGATCGAGAACGTCGGGGCCAGCGCCGGGTGCGCCGCGCCACTCGCTATAGCGCTTCGCCCCGCCAACACGCGTCTGATGGAGTTGATACTGCGTAAGCAGCGGTGGTAGCTGACGCGCGAGATACACCAGGCCAGCCAACCCGAATCCTCCCGTGAGGAGCCGCACGATATCGAGCATCTCAGCGATCCAGTGCCGCGCGAATCAGTTCGCCTAGGAGCGCCGCGTCGCCACGACCCTTGCTCGCCTTCATCGCCTGCCCAACGAGGAAACTCACCGCCTGCTGCTTTCCAGCCTTCCAGTCCGCGATCGCCTGCGGATTCGCTGCGATCACTTCAGCAATAATTGCCTCAAGCGCGCCAGTGTCGCTGATCTGCCCAAGACCGCGCGAGGTGATCACCTCGCGAATGTTGAGCGGCGTCGCGATCATCTCGGCGAAGAGCGCCTTCGCGGTGGTGCCGCTGATCTCCTTGCTCCCGACCGCGGCGACCAGGTGAGCGAACTGGACCGGATCAGGATCGGCAGCCCCATCTTTCGCTACACGGAGGTACTCGCCGCTGATCCAGTTCGCGAGAAGCTTAGGATCCAGCCCCTGTTGGACTGCGCGCGCCGCTTCAAAGAGTCCGGCGGCGCGTGGCTCAGCGACGAGAACGCTCGCGTCGTATTCGGTGAGCCCAAGTTCGCTGACGTATCGGGCGCGGCGTGTCCCCGGAAGTTCAGGGAGCTTGGCGACGATTGCGGCGAGCCAGACAGGGTCAATGTCGAGCGGCGGAAGGTCAGGTTCTGGGAAGTAGCGGTAGTCATGCGAATCTTCTTTCGCGCGCATCGTATAGGTGGTCTCGCTCCCCTCGTCCCAACCACGTGTCTCCTGGATGATGGTTCCACCCGCGTTAAGCACCTCTGCTTGCCGGGCGGTCTCAAACGCGATCGCTCGCTCAACCGAGCGGAACGAGTTCATGTTCTTCACCTCAACTCGCGTCCCGAACGGGGCATCGCCCGAAGGTCGAAGTGAGATGTTCGCCTCCACCCTCATCTGGCCGTTCTCCATTTCGGCGTCCGCAGCTCCGATCGTGCGCAGCAGAAGGCGCAGCTCCTCGGCATAGCGCCGCGCAGTCTCACCATCACGAATGTCGGGCTCGGTGACGATCTCAAGGAGGGCAACTCCAGAGCGGTTGTAGTCAATGAGGCTCGCCCGCGTCCCATCAGCACCCTTTTCATGGCGGAGCCGCGCCGTATCCTCCTCAAGATGCGCCCGACGAATCCGCACGGATCCAGCACCCGCGCTTGTGGTGACGGGAATGCTCCCGTGCTCCGCCAGGGGTAGGTCGAGCTGGCTGATCTGATAGCCCTTCGGAAGGTCTGGGTAGAAGTAATTCTTCCGATCCCAGCGTGTGGTGATCGGACTCGTCGCACCGATCGCGGCACCTACGGCGAGTACCTTCTCGATGGCGGCACGATTTGGTACCGGGAGCGCGCCGGGGAGACCGAGACAGGTAGGGCAGGTGCGCGTGTTTGGCGCATCACCCTCTTCGGGGATCGCACAGGGACAGAACATCTTGGTCGCGGTGCGCAGCTGCACGTGGATCTCAATGCCGATCACCGCCTCCCAACTCATGCAGTGACCCCCTTCAGCGATGCCACAAAGCGTCCAATGCGAACGAGCGCCTCACGCAGTTTCTCTTCCGAGACGGCATAGCAGATCCGAATATGGCCTCGCCCACTTTCGCCGAACGCGGAGCCTGGCACCACTGCAACCCGCTCTTCATGAAGGAGCCGCTCAGCAAAGGCTTCGTCACTCAGGCCGAGTGACGAAATGTCAGGGAACGCGTAGAAGGCGCCCTTCGGTGCACCCGTCGGAAGATTGAGAGCGGCGAGTCCATCCAACACGATTCGACGTCTGCGCGCGTAGGCGGAACGCATCTCTTCAAGTGCTGGCTCGCCGTTCCGAAGTGCCTCAAGTGCGGCATCTTGCGACGGCGTTGGCGCGCTCATGATCGCGTACTGATGAATCTTCACCAGACCGGCGACGATCTCTGCAGGCGCGCAAAGGAAACCAACGCGCCACCCCGTCATCGCGTACGACTTTGAGAACCCGCCGATCAAGATCGTGCGCTCCTTCATCCCAGGGTAGGCCGAGATCGCGCGATGCTCTGGCCCCTCGTAGACGAGTCGGTCATAGATCTCGTCGCTGATCACGAGAAGATCGTGTTCCACTGCGATGCGAGCGAGTTCGGTGCGGGTTGCCTCATCCAGCGTGGCGCCGGTTGGGTTCGCGGGATAGCCAAGGAAGAGTGCCTTTGCGCCGTTGGCCGCGGCCTGAACGGCGCTTGTATCCAAGCGCCAGCCATCGTCCGCGCTCGTCGGGATGGACCGCACGCTGCCACCCGCAAAGATCACCGCTGGGAGATAGGCAACATATGAAGGCTCCGGAAGGATGATGGTGTCACCTGGATTGATGATCCCTCGGATGGCGAGATCGACGGCCTCAGATGCGCCAATCGTCACGACGATCTCCGTTGCGGGGTCGTATCGCACGCCAGAGCGCTCAAAGATCTTGTCGGAGATCGCGGCGCGCAGTTCAGGCGTCCCGTAGTTTGATGTGTAGTGCGTGCGACCGGCGCGGAGACTACTGATCGCCGCTTCAGTGATATGGCTCGGCGTATCAAAATCTGGTTCGCCTACTCCGAGACTGATGATGTCCTGCATCTGCGCCGCGATATCGAAGAAGCGACGAATACCAGAAGGCGGGACTGCATGCACTCGATCGGCGAGAACCCGCTTTGCAAAATCACTCATGCAACACCTCCGAGCGCGGCGAGGTCAGTCGGATCCTGGTCGCGCCACGGTGCGTTAACCGTGAGCGCCTCGTAGCCAGCGGCGATTGAGAGGAGCCCGACCTCGCTCCATGGTGCGCCGATCAGCTGCAAGCCAACGGGAAGCCCCTCAGAGAGCCCGCAGGGGGTGCTGAGGCCGGGGAGTCCTGCCATGTTCGTTGGAATGGTGCAGGCGTCCGCGAGATACATCGCGACTGGGTCGCTCATCTTCGCCCCAAACTTCCACGCCACAGAGGGACTCGCCGGCGCTACGATCGCGTCGTAACCCGCCGCCCAGATGCGATCGAAGTCGCGCGCAATCAGCGTACGCACCTTCTGTGCCTTCAAATAGTACGCGTCGTAATAACCAGCAGAGAGCGCATAGGTACCGAGCATGATGCGTCGGCGCACCTCGGGACCAAAACCGCGACCCCGAGTTGAGAGATATCCCTCAAGTAGATCACCGCCGCCGTGCTTTGACGCGCCGTAACGAATCCCGTCATAGCGCGCAAGGTTCGCGGATGCCTCTGCCGGGGCCACGATGTAGTAGGTGGCGAGCGCATGCTCTGTAGTTGGAAGGCTCACCTCTTCAATGATCGCACCTGCTGACTGCAGCACGGCGACGGCGGCGCGAACTGCCGCCTCCACGCCAGGCTCCATTCCGGGGACGAAATACTCCTTTGGCAACGCGAAGCGCTTCCCCTTGATCGCGCTTGCCGCCTGGTCTCCGTGTGCGAGCGCCAAGAGCGCATCATCGACTGGCGCTGCAGCACTGGTCGCATCGCGTGGATCCGCTCCTGAGATTGCATGGAGGAGAAGTGCGGCATCCTGCGCACTCCGAGCGAACGGCCCGATCTGGTCGAGTGATGAGGCGAACGCAACGATTCCGTAGCGAGAGACACGACCATACGTAGGCTTCAGGCCAGTGATTCCGGTAAGGCTCGCTGGTTGACGAATCGAACCACCCGTATCGCTACCGATGCTGAGCGGCGCGTGCAGAGCCGCCACCGCGGAGGCAGATCCGCCAGACGAGCCCCCTGGGACGCGTTCGCGATCCCACGGGTTGACGGTGCGTTTGTACGCGCTGAACTCTGTTGAGGAGCCCATCGCGAATTCGTCCATGTTGGTCTTCCCAAGGATGAGCGCACCGGCAACCTTGAGCTTGGCGGCGATCGTTGCGTCGTACGGGCTGACATAGCCTTCGAGGATCTTCGATCCAGCGGTCGTTGGCGTACCGATCATGTTCACGAGATCTTTCAACGCCACGGGGACGCCAAGAAGCGGTGGGAGCGCTCGAAGCGCCGCCTCTCCGTTCGCCCGCGCATCGAGGTACGCAGCACCGGCGCGTTCCGCCTCCGTTCGCACCTCGCCGGTTCGGAGGTGCAGCCACGCACCAAGTGTGGCGTCTTCTTTCGTGATGGCTGCAAGAAGCGCGTCCACCACTTCAAGGGGGGCGAACGAACCGCGTTGATAGCCCGTGCGAAGTTGTTCGGCGGTGGCCCGGCGCAGATCAACGCTCATCCGTCTGCCTCCTCGCTAAGGATTGCCTGCACTCGCACGAAGTCGCCGCTTCGGGAAGGGGCGTTCTGCAACGCCGCGTCCACTGGCAGAGAGGGTGTCGGCGTATCGTCTCGTAGTGGCATCGCCTGGACGATCGTCTGCGCACTTGCCGGAACTGCTGAGGTGTCCACATCTGCAAGTCGTGACCACTGTTCGAGAATCAAGTTGAGGTCGCCTTGCAGTTTCTCGATCTCATCGCCGGTGAGGCCAAGGCGCGCAAGCGCGGCAACCTTCTCAACCTCGGCTCGGGTGAGTTTACTCATGCCAGAATCCTACCCGCCCGACGCAGACTCCCCAAGAATCCGAATGAGTTCCGCCTCGTCCACGATGCGGATGCCTAGTCGTTCAGCATCAGCGCGCTTACCCCCCGCCTTCTCACCAGCCACGAGGAGGGTTGTTCTTGAGGTCACGGCGTCAGCCACGGTGCCACCCGCCGCGCGGATTCGCTCCTGCGCTTCACGTCGGCTAAGCCCTGAAATCACCAGAGTTCCCGTTACCACGACGACCTCTCCGCGGAGTGGTCCTGCAGCCTCACGCAGCGGACTGGCCACACTCGGCTTGAAGGTCACCCCGGCGGCCAGCATCTCTTCGAGCCCGCCTCGCGTGAGATCGTTCGCAAAGAAACGCTCGATGCTCTCACCGACCACAGCGCCGACGCCGTTGATCCTGGTCAGTTCCTCGCGCGTGAGTCGTTGCAGCTCCGCCGCAACGCGAGCGCTCCAATCTGGTCCAGCGGGGACGCGGCGAGAGAGCTCGGCCGCAAGGTCTCGTGCGGTGGTTTCACCAACATGCCGTATCCCGAGGGCAACGAGCACGCGCCAGAGCTCTTGCTCCTTTCGTCGGTCAAGTTCGCGAAGAACGTTGTCGATGCGATTCGCACTCCCCTTCTTCTCACGAGCTGCAAGACTTCCCATGCGATCAAGGCCGTCCAGATCCTTCGCCGATAGCGTGAAGAGATCCGCGAGTCGTCTCACCCTGCCCCGATCAACCAACTGCGCGAGCAGCTTCTCGCCGAGCCCCTCAATGTCGAGCGCGCCACGCCCCACCGCGTGACGAAGCCCTTCAAACAGCTGCGCTTCACACCATGGGTTTGGGCACCGATGACGAACCTCATCGCGGAGCACCTCGCCCTGACACGAAGGACAGCGGGTTGGCATCTCAAACTCTGGAAGCGGCCCGCGACGTCGATCCGGGAGTGATCGGACGATCTCTGGGATCACATCACCAGCCTTCTGGAGGATGACCACATCGCCAATGCGCACATCCTTGCGGCGGATCTCATCCAGGTTGTGCAAGGTGGCGCGCCGCACAGTTGAGCCAGCAAGAAGCACGGGCTCCATCTCTGCAACTGGCGTGAGATAGCCGGTACGACCGACCTCAACCACGATGTTGAGCAGCCTGGTGGTGACCTGTTCTGGCGGGAACTTATATGCGATCGCCCACTTCGGCGATCGAGCAATCGAGCCGAGCACTTCTTGATCGCTGACTCGGTCGACCTTCAACACGGCACCATCCGTCTCATACGTCAGCTCGTGACGCTTCTCTTCCCACTCGGCGAGAAAGGCGGCAGCCCCCGCAGCGTCAAGACCGGCACGCGCATGCACCTCAATGGGCAGCCCAAGTGCCATGAGCCGCTTGAGCGCGGCACTCTGCGATGTCGGTTGTGGATCCGTGAAGAGCTGATAGGCGAAGAAGGCGAGGTTTCGCTCCGCCGTGATGCGAGGATCTTTTTGTCGAAGGGAACCAGCCGCAGAGTTCCGCGGATTCGCATATAGCTGCAGGCCCTCCTCTTCTCTCGCGCGATTCAGGGCGGCGAATGCCTCTTTTGGCATGTACACCTCGCCGCGAATCTCGGCGGTAACGGGCTCACGCAGCACCTGCGGGATCACCTTGATGGTGCGCACGTTCTCGGTAACGTCCTCCCCTGTCGAACCGTCACCGCGCGTCGCCGCGCGCACCAGGAGTCCCCGCTCATAGCGAAGACTGATCGCAAGGCCATCGATCTTGAGCTCTGCGACGAGTTCAGGAGCCAAACCACCCAGACCCTTTGTGGCACTCACAACGAAGGCGACGACATCGTCGAGGGTGAACGCGTTTGCAAGGCTGAGCATCGGACGCTCATGCTGTACCTCGCCAAGTGCTCCAGTGAGTTCGCGAGGTCCAACGCGCTGCGTGGGTGAACCTTCGCTTCCGAGCGACGCGTATTCCCTCTCTAGCGCTTCGAGCTCACGGCGGAGTGCGTCGTACTGAGCGTCAGACAATGTTGGCGCATCTGAGACGTAGTAATCCCGATCCGCCGCGTTGATTTGCTCAACCAGCTCAGCATGTCGGCGCACTGCACTCCTCGGCGCGTCGGGCATCAGACGATCTCCAAGTTTGCAAGGCTCGCGGCGAGCGTTTTGACGCCAACGCCGACAAAGGCGATCGTCACCTCTTCGTCGCTGCGTGTCAGTTTTGAAGTCACCACGACCCCTGTCCCGAAGTGGGCGTGTTGAACGCGATCGCCATCGCGAAAATATCGCTCCCCTGGGATACGGACCCGTGCTGGACGCGTGCTTCGCTGCGGAAGCGGAGTTTCATCTAGCGATGCGGCATCAGCATGCGTCTGCTCGCCCGCCGCCAACCTGCGGCCGTTCGCCCAGGGGGGGATGCGACCGACCGGTCGCGTGTGCAGCGACTCGTCGTGGTCTGGATCGGCGGAGGGGGCGTCAACGCCATCGTCGCTGTCGGGGTGTCGAAGGGAGCCAGATCGTGCGCCAGCCCCGAAGGCGCGTCGCTTCGCCTCTAGATCGCGCCCCGGTGCAAACGGACCGTCTGGTGCTCCTGGGCGACCGCTCCCTTCGCGCCACGCTTCGGCACCGGCGAAGCCACCGCGCGCGGATCGGTAGCCGGCAACACCTCGGCCGAAGCGCGTGCTGCCATCCGTCCGCGGGTCATCATCGTTTGCGACCTCAAGGAGCTCCTCTGGGATCTCGGCAAGGAAGCGTGATGGAGCACCCTCTCCATCACCCCAGCCGCGACGGATCGCGTACGTCAGCGTCAGTCGGCGCTTGGCACGAGTAATCCCGACATAACAGAGGCGCCGCTCCTCCTCCATCTGCTCTTCATCCATGAGCGCACGGCTGTGCGGGAAGAGTCCCTCAGTCAGTCCAGTGATGAATACCGTCGGCCACTCGAGCCCCTTAGCCGCGTGCAGCGTGATCAGGGTCACTCGCTCACCCTCATCCTCAATTGAATCCTGATCCGCAACGAGTGCCGTCTCCTCAAGAAATCGGTCGAGCGCATCAAGCGGCTCTAGCTCCAGGAAGCGCCCCGCAATGCCGCGAAGCTCGAGGAGGTTCGCCCAACGCTCCTCACCCTCGACTCCCTCGTTCGCCAGATGGGCGCGGAGCCCTGTCTCGCTGTAGACCGCATCGAGCAGCTCAGGGAGCTCAATGAGCGAGATCCGACCGCGAAGCCGCGAGATCAGCCCATCCACATCCGCAAGCGCCTTCCGTGCCTTCGGTGAGATGCCGACCACCTCACCTCGACCCGCCGCCGCGATCACCCGTCCGAAGGGGACGCCATCGGGTGCATCAGGGTGCGGAGCGCCAGCCGCACGCAGCAGTTCAAGCGTCTTCTCCCCAATCCCGCGCGGTGGAACATTGATGATCCGCTCGAACGAAATCCGATCGCTGTCGCTGCGCAGTACCCGTAGCCATGCAAGGGCATCCTTTACCTCGCGACGCTGGTAGAAGCGCGTGCCACCGATCAGCTGATATGGAATTGCGGCGCGAAGGAGGGCCTCTTCGATCGCACGTGACTGCGCGTTCGTTCGATACAAGATCGCCATGCCGCCGTAGGTTTCAGCAAGCTCGGCGCCCCCTCCTCCTCTCGCCTTGCGCGGGGCCGCGTACGCTTCAACGCGTCGAACGATCCACGCCGCCTCATCTTCGGCGTCAAACCCGCCGTAGACGGGAATCGGAAGACCACCCGACCGATCAGTCCAGAGCCTCTTCGCCTTGCGGCCGCGATTGTTGGAGACGACGCCATGCGCCGCATCAAGAATGGACTGCGTGGAGCGATAGTTCTGCTCGAGGGCGATCACCTCTGCCTTCGGCCAGTCACGCTCAAAGTCCAAGATGTTGCGGATATCTGCGCCGCGCCATGAGTAGATGGACTGATCGTCATCGCCCACTACGCAGAGATTTCCGTGCCCGGCTGCCAGTTCACGAATCCATGCATATTGAATACGGTTCGTATCCTGATACTCATCAACGTGCAAGTACTGCCACTTCGCACGGTATCGCTCAGCAACGGCGGGTGCCTCCCGTAGCAGCCGAAGCCCCTCAATCAACAGATCGTCAAAGTCGAGCGCCTCGAGACGCTTGAGCTCTGTTGCGTATCGGCGCGCATACCCCGCAATCAAACGCTCATGGTGCGTCACGGCCAAATCTTCCATCTGATCTGGGCTGAGGCCGTCGTTCTTCGCTCGACTGATCGCACCGAGGATCAGGCTTGGCTTCGTTGAACCGGTTGCGGGGAGGTCATCCTCTTTGAGGAAGCCCTTGATCACCCGTGCCTGGTCATCCGCGTCATAGATCACAAACTCCTTCGGCAGACCGATCGCCTCGCCATCGCGACGCAGCATCCGGACGCAGAGGCTATGGAAGGTCCCCATCGCAACGTCACGGGAGCGTTCGCCGATCATCTCCTCAAGACGTTCACGCATCTCTGCCGCAGCCTTATTGGTGAACGTCACCGCCAAGATCCGCCATGGAGCGACGCCCTCATGCTCAATCAACCAGGCGATCCGGTGCGTGATGACGCGCGTCTTCCCCGAGCCCGCACCAGCAAGCACGAGGAGCGGGCCCGTTGTGGTTGTGACCGCCCGACGTTGCACCTCGTTCAGTGGACCCAGAATTCGCTCCGCAACGTCGGAAGCGCTTACCCCCTCTGCGACACGCCGGCGCGTTGGGCTGGTCCCCAGCGGGGCGTCTGCAGTCGGATCGGTGGGGAGGTTCACACGCCGATTCTACCGCCCAGCACCTCTCTACCGAGGATCAGCGGCCGCGCTGAGCGACCGACAGGCTAGTTCGTTGGGTAGAACCCCGCGTTCATCACCTTGACCCACGCCGCGACGAAGTCGTGCACAAGCTTCTGCTTTGAGTCGTCCTGCGCGTAAACCTCTGTGTACGCGCGGAGGATCGAGTTTGATCCAAAGACAAGGTCTACCCGTGTGGCGGTGTACTCAACCCGCCCCGTCTGGCGATCCCGCAGGTTGTACAGGTTTTCACCAACTGGCTCCCAGATGAAGCGCATATCAGTGAGGGTGGTGAAGAAGTCGCTCGTCAATGCCCCTTCGCGCCTCGTGAAAACACCGTGCTTCGATCCACCGTGGTTCACGCCAATAACGCGAAGACCGCCGAGGAGCACCGTCG
>JACCDP010901075.1_pt1 | contig 26443 bp, 22 predicted proteins | sample 7445841 | NCBI WGS metagenome assembly JACCDP01 (sample SAMN15323441, study PRJNA562643) | freshwater metagenome | isolation source: river surface water | place: USA:Blue River Watershed | collected 2017-08-17 | reverse complement strand
TTATCAGGGCAATTGCTCAATTTGAAAGAACCCTGATTTCCCATGAATCTAAATATGACAAAGTGTTAAATGGAGAAGGTTCATTTACACAGGAAGAATTAGAAGGTTATGAATTAATGAATGACATGACCAAGGGTAATTGCCTGCATTGCCACAGTACAGATCATGATGGTTTAGGTACAACAGGTGGTTTTAGTAATAATGGATTGAGTAGGGCAACTCAACTTAGTGATTATTCGGATCAAGGTCTGGGTCAGGTGAGCAAGAAGAATGAAGACATAGGGAGTTTCAAGATTCCCTCCGTCAGAAATTTATTATTTACCGCTCCTTATATGCATGACGGAAGATTTAATACTTTGGAAGAAGTTATGGATTTTTACAGTGAAGGTATTCACAATAGCATAAATAGGGATAATCGGATTGGGTCGCCTCATATAGGAGACATGAAGTTAACCAGAGATGAAAAAAGAAAAATTATTATGTTTTTAAAAACAATGACAGATTCTATTTTTGTTTCAAAAAAGGAGTTCTCCAACCCTTTTAGTCATTAAAGGAACAGGAGTAAGTAAAGTACAGATCAATATGAAAATGAGTTTTCAGAAAAGGGGGTTAAAATAAGAAAATGAATAAATAAACTAATAATAGCATGTCAGAAATTAATAGTACAAAGGAAATCACGAGTAAATTTGAATCATTTATTGTAGATTTATCTTTAAAAGAACTTCATGTTTTAAATCGTGTGGTGGTTGACCAAATTAATTTACTTCAGCGGGCAAGTGCCTTTATTGCAATGTCGGATTTACGTATTGGAGAGCGGGTATCATGGACTGGTAATGGGGAAAAATTGACAGGAACCATTTTTCGCCTCAATCAAAAAACGGTATCAGTTAAAGTGGATAATGGAGAAGGTTATTGGAAATTATCGCCACAGTTGCTCACTAAAATATAGTACGGAAGGCATTCATAAAGCTTCATCCCTGTGATATAATAAAATCATTATCCTGAGTTTTCAGAAATACCTAATAAGAAATATGACAAAGCCCTTTTCATTACCGCAAACAATAGATGAAGTGCTGGTTCGGATGGAAGAAATTTTGAAAGAATGTAAAGTAAGTAATAACAGGGCAGGATATTTTGCGGCACTTTATTATACTGTAACCAAAAGAATTAAACTTGGAATTGAAAAGGGAGAATTTGAAGACAATAAGCGGATGGAAAGGCTGGATATTATTTTTGCGAACCGTTACCTGGAAGCCTGGTACACCTGGAAGCAGGGCGGAAAACCTAGTGCCTGTTGGCTTACGGCTTTTGAGGCAAGCAAAAACTACTCGCCGGTTATTTTGCAACATTTGTTACTTGGAATGAATGCCCATATAAACCTGGATTTGGGCCTTGCTACCGTAACAAGCATGAAAGATCAAGATATAGAAGCCATACACCGTGATTTCAATCACATCAATACCATTCTGGCATCCATGGTGTATAAAGTCATTAACCAACTCAATCAGGTTTCACCTTTGCTTTCTCTTTTGGGTTTTCATGCCACCAACACCAATATTATGCTCACGCAATTTACCATTGAACAGGCACGGGATGGGGCCTGGGTTTTTGCAGAAGAATTGCATGGGCTGGCTCCGGAAAAAACCGAAGCATTTGTAACAAAAAGAGATCAGCGTATTAATGAACTGGCCGTAAACATAGCTTATCCGAAAGGACTGGCAAGAATTACCATGCTGGTGATCCGCCTGTTTGAAAGGACTAAACCAGCTACTATTATTGGATTACTGGAACGTTGAAAGCACTAAGGAAATAATTTGAAAAATGAACCAGGAAGAAAAATACAAGATCACCCAAAATACCTGGAACAAAGTTGCGGATCTGTATCTGCAAAAGTTTATGAACCTGAAAATATACGATCAGGGTTACGAGCTGTTTTGTCAATTTTTAAAAGGAGAGAAACCTAGGGTTTTAGAAATAGGCTGTGGCCCCGGAAACATTAGCCGCTATTTATTAAATAAACATCCAGGCATAGTGATGGAATGTACAGACGTTTCGTTCGCTATGGTAGCACTAGCTAAAATGAATGTTACCAATGCAAAGGTTTATCAAATGGATGCCCGTGAAATTTCTGGTATTAACCGTAGTTTCAATGGTATTGTTTGTGGTTTTTGTATACCCTATCTGGCATTGGATGATGTGCTTCAGTTGTTTAAGGACTCCTATCGTTTGTTAGAGAAGGGAGGTTTATTATATTATAGTTTTATAGAAGGAAATTATGAACGTTCGGGATTGGAAACCGGAAGTTCAGGAGATGGAGCTTATGTGTACTACTACGGAAAAAATAATCTTTTCAGCAGCTGCAGGGAGATTGGATTTTCCCTCTTGCATGAAGAAGAAATTCAATACGGCGATTCTTCTCATAGTTCTTCCCGCCACCTTATTTGTATATTCAGGAAATAGGTGGCTTTAGCGGGTGTATAGAAATTCCGCCATTTACATAGCCATTTCCTTTTCGCTTTGTTTTCTGGTGCCCATTATACGGGTTCCTTTTTTAAAATAGGGCCGGAGCAGCCCAAAATTCAGGTGATACAAGGTGTAATCATTTCTGTATTCAGTGGTATGCAAGGCTTTTTCAAATTCATAGGTAATGTTGGCAAAGCTAACCGATCCAAAGTTTCGTTCTTTCATCCATTTATAATATTCAGGAGCAAATACCATCAGGTTTTTAGTGTACTTGTGACTGAGTTGTCTTTGTTCCATGTCTTCCCGGGCTGTTATTCTTGTTTTCCTGAAGATTTCTTTTTCATCCGCACTGAAAAGGTTAAATAGGGCACATTCCAGCTTCATGTATTCGTGCAGGAGCCGGGGTTTAGCACCCATTAATTCATTCAGAAATACCAGTTCGCTTGCAGTGGTATCCGGCCTTAAAATGGGAATAAGGCTGTTGTTGAGTTTTCTTTTTTGAATAACCTGGTAATAATTAATACCACCCCAATAACTATCCTCAGCAAACAGGCCGGTGTAATCGTACAACATAAGCTGTTTGTTGCCGGTATTAAAGAAGGGGCGTTTATGCTGAAGGAATTCACGAGCCATATCCTGATAAAGTCCGCTGCCTCCATTAACGTACAGTTGAAGATGTTCCAGGCATTTGCTGTCATTTTGAAGAGCGTAATAAAACAAGCCCAGTGTAAAATGAGCTTCGTTAAAACCCTCTGAAATGGCTTTGGTACAAAAGTAGTTAAGAGCCTGGGCATAAGTATTGAAACTGGTGTCTTTATGTGAGAATAAGGGGTGTTTAATCAGTTCGGCTTGTTGGATGGAATCCTGAAATAAAAGTACAGGCTTTTTAAGCAGGCTCAAATTCTGATATACAAATTCTTTATCCGAATAATCGTCAGATAAAAAGCCTTTATCAAGGGCTTTAGGGTTCAGGTACAAAAACCTTCTAATGCTCTCTATGAGGTAATACAGGTTTTTGTAGTTTTTACTGTTGTATAAATAGTCTATAAACGAAAGTCGCATACACTCCCGGTAATCGCACTTTTCCATCAATAATTTTTTGCATTCTTCCTGAGCAATTTTTTTTATATAATGAAATGAAACAGAGTCAATGATATAATTTTTATTTAAGCCTTGATTAAAGCGGTTGGCGTATTTATTGGCCATTTTGATCCTATCTTCATTCATTGGGTGACTAGAGTATTTGCGTTGAAATTTCAGGAAGTCATTTTCTTTTTCTTTAGAATAGGAGGAAAAAACACTATGAATATACCTTTGTTCATCAGCCAGGTAAATATTAAATAAATTTTTTACAGCCTTCAGATTATAGCCACATCTATACATGCTTTGAAAAGAACAAGAATCTGCAACGAGTTCATATTTTTTAGCAAAAGCATTATGAAGTACGGGGATGTAAAAATCTCTGGCCGGATTATTATTTTGTAATTGAATAACATCAGCATATCGGTTAAAAGAGTGAAAGTTCACAGCATGAGTGATTTCATGGGCCATAACGGAAGCCAGAGTTGCCTCATCCCTCAGGTGCGCCAGCATCCCAATGTTTATAAATAAAAAGCCATTGTCATTGGCTGAAGCATTAATTTGTGGGCTTCTTTTTAAAAACAGGTAAAAATTTCTTTTTTCTTTAAGTTGGGGAGATATGATGGTGTCAAAAACTTTATGCAGGTAGTTTTCAATCAGGCTCCAGTTGTGGTATATTTCGTTGTCATCGAAATTTTTTTGTAGTTCATAGATGTTGTAAATTCTGAATACGTTTGACTCTTCTTCACTAAGCCCTGGAAGTGGCTTTTTACTCAAGTTTTCAAAAGCCTCTGATGGATTGAAATTGTATCTTCCCGAAAAATTTTCAGGAAAGTGGTAAGTGCTGATTTGACCAAATCCGCAACAGGCAATAAGTAAAAAACCAATATTAGCTAAGAATTTCAGCGCAAGTGCTGCACCCTTATTTCTCTTCTTAAGACGGGGTAATTTAATCTTGCTAAAAAGAGATGTGGCCCGAATAAGCAAAGTAGTTAAGCTTGTATTATTTCCTGAGCCCGTCTGAAGTGAATTGACCGGATTATTTTCGTTCTGCACCATCTTCTAATAAAATTAGGCTGCAAAAATAAATATTTAAGTCAGATCATCCAAACCCCAAATAAGGATTTAAAGCGGAAAATTAGTTGCATTATTTCAACAACACTAAGAGAATATAAAAATGCCTACTGGTGTTTAACTATCCTTGCCGTTGCGGCGTTTTTTTTCTTTTATAATTAAACTGAGTTCCCTTCCTGTTTGCCCCTTAACACTGGTGTTTTCCTGTGCCCTGCGAATCAGATAAGGCATAACTTCCTTAATAGGACCATAAGGAACATATTTGGCCACATTGTACCCGCTTAACGAAAGGTTGAAGCTGATGTGATTACTCATGCCCAGTAATTGTGAGAAATAGATTCTATTGTCATTATTTTTAAGACCTGACTTTTCCATCAATTGCACGAGTAGCATACTGCTGTCTTCATTGTGTGTTCCTGCGCAAATGGAAATTTTGTCAATATGCTGTAAGCAAAATTCAAGGGCTTTATTATAATCCTGATCAGTATTGGTTTTATTGTCCTGTATAGGCGAAGGATAATGATGTTCTTCTGCCCGTAGCCGTTCTTTTTCCATATAGGCTCCACGCACCAGTTTAGCGCCGAGGAAATAGTTGTTTTTACGCGCCTTTTCCAAGGAACGGTGAAGAAAAGCAAGGCGGTCTTTCCGGTAGAGCTGAAAGGTATTGTAAACAATAGCTTTTTCTTTATTAAAGGCCATCATATTTTCATCGCACAAATCGTCAATGGCTTGTTGTATCCAGCTTTCTTCTGCGTCAATAAAAATGGGTTTTTGTGCCTGATGGGCTGCGGCACAAATTTTAGTTACTCTTTCTTTTGCTTTTTTCCATTCTTCCTGCTCTTCGGGCAGAAGGTTTTTGGAGGCACTAATTTTTTCCAGTAAGGCAAAACGAGCTAAGCCGGTAACTTTAAAAACGCAGAAGGGAATATGTTTGTCATGTTGTGACCGGTGAATGGTTTCAATGGTTTCTGTACAACAATGGTTGAAATCCTCTTCACTTTCCTTGCCTTCAACGCTATAATCCAAAATAGTTCCAACGTTATATATGGATAGCTCCTGAATGGCTTTGGCACAATCCTGAATTGTTTCACCGCCTACAAACTGCTTAAAAATAGTTTTCTTGAAAATACCTTTAAAACCCATATTAAGCGCTAAAGGCGCAGTGGCCGCACCAATTTTTACCAGTGAAGGACTACTGATTAATTTGAACAACCAGTACGAGCGGTTAAGTTCATAATTGGATTTACCTTTAAACGCATTTTCAGTGTTTTCAAATGAAAGACCCATATTGCCAATTCTATTATTCTTTGTTTATTTAAAGCCAACTACAACAAATTCTGAAAATGTATAAAGCTATTTTGTACAAAAATTACTGCCTACCTGTTCAGAAGTTATGTGCAAATATAATTATAAATGATGCTTGGCCTATATGCTTTTCGTGTATTTTTGCTTAAAGCTAACGAATGACTAAAATTATATCAACCGGGTATGAGGTGGTTTTTGAAGGAGAGCGTTTTTCTTATTTGGAAAAATTTCTTGCTTCAACAGTTTATTCTAAGTATTTTATTTTAACCGACAACAAAGCAGGAGCCTATTGCCTGCCTAAGCTCCTGAAAAAAGCACCGGCCCTGAAGCAGGCAGAAGTACTGGCAATAGCAAGTGGCGAGGAAAACAAAACAATTGAAACCTGCGTAAATTTATGGAACGAATTAACCGAATCCGGAGCTGACAGGAAATCGCTGCTGGTAAATTTGGGGGGAGGAGTAATTAGCGATATGGGAGGCTTTGTAGCAGCTACTTTTAAACGTGGGATTGAGTTTATTAATATTCCAACTACCTTGCTTTCTATGGCAGATGCCTCGGTTGGCGGTAAAACAGGAATTGATTTTGGAGTACATAAAAACCACATAGGAACATTTACTCAGCCCAAAGGAGTTTTTGTATATACCCCGTTTTTAAAAACACTGGAGCAAAGACAACTCATTAACGGACTGGCTGAAATCATCAAAGCCGCATTAATTGCTGATAAAAAGCTCTGGGAAAAATTAGTTCATGTTCGTTTGAAAAATTACAAGCAGCTGAATGAATTGATTTATTTGTCGGTACAAATAAAAAATAACATTGTAAAAAAAGACCCCGAAGAAAAAAATATCCGGAAAGCCTTGAATTTCGGGCACACCATTGGGCATGCCATAGAAGGTTTTTACCTCGGAAAAAAAGGCAAAGAATTATTACATGGGGAGGCCATTGCCATTGGTATGATCGCTGAAGCATATATTTCCTATAAAAAGAAAGGGATTAATGCTAATGAATTATCATCAATTGTTCAATTAATAGCGCAATATTTTCCAAAAGTGAACATGAACAAAAAGGACTTTTTGTCTATGCTGGCATTAATGCAACACGATAAGAAAAATGAAAGAGGTAAAGTACTCTTTACCCTCTTGAAAGGGATTGGAAAATACAACATAAATATAGAGGTAAACTCTATGGAAGCTTTAGAAGCTTTAACTTTTTATACATCGCTATGAAAACATTACGTTTAATTCATCCTTCCAAAATCATTAAAGGAGAAATTCACCTCCCTTCATCCAAAAGCGAGAGTAACCGTATTTTAATGATTAAGGCTATTTCTGATCTGAACATTGAAATTAAAAATTTATCTCCTTCCAAAGATACCAAAACCCTTTCGGCTATATTGGAACAGGTGAAGCTGAAAAAGGAAAACGAATTAAATACATACGACGTTGGGCACGCTGGCACTACCATGCGGTTTTTAACAGCCTATTTTTCCTGTCTGGAAGGGGAAAGAATATTAACCGGCTCAGAACGCATGCAACAAAGGCCTATTGGAGAATTAGTGGATGCCTTACGAAAACTGGGAGCAGATATAGAATACATGGGAAAAAAGGGATATCCGCCATTAAAAATTATTGGGGGAGATTTACATGGAGGTGAAATAGAAATGGATGGAAGTGTAAGCTCACAGTTTATTTCGGCATTACTGATGATTAGCCCGTTACTGCATCATGGACTTGTACTGCGCTTTACCGGAAAAGTTGTTTCCAGGCCCTATATAAATATGACATTAAAACTAATGGAGAATTATGGGGTAGTTGGAAATTGGGAAGATGATGTGATAGAAATAAAAAATCAACAATACGGGATACATGTATCTAAACAAAATTATTCCTTTGAAGAGGATGAGAGTGTAATCTATGTGGTGGAAGGTGATTGGAGTTCCGCATCGTATATTTTTTCACTGGCAGCCCTTGCAAAAGAAGCTGATTTTAAAATCGTAGGATTAAAACCCAATAGTTATCAGGGCGATGCATTAACAAAAGAGTTGTTTGAGTTTTTTGGAATACATGCTTCCTGGGAAGGAGAAACTTTACACCTCACTAAATCTGGCAAACAGGTAAGCCAGTTTCACTATAATTTTGAGGATTGCCCCGATATAGCTCAAACCATGGCTGTGGTAACAAGTGCTTTAAAAATTCCAGCCGTTTTTACCGGATTATCAACCCTTAGAGTAAAGGAAACAGACCGTATCAGGGCATTAAACAACGAATTAAGTAAGTATGGTGTGCTCGTGGAAGAAATGGGTGATGAAGGAATACGTATTGATCCCCTGAATTTTAATAGTAAAAACAAAGCACTGGTATTAACCTACAAAGACCACAGAATGGCACTTAGCTTTGCTACTCTCGCGCTCGTTTGTGATGAAGTAAATATTGATGAACCTGAAGTAATTGAAAAATCTTATCCGGATTTCTGGAAAGATATTGAAAAATTAGGCTTTGAGGTGAGGTAAATAAACTCCTGTTTATGGTACTTTCTTTAGTTGATAGCATTCTTTGAACTTTACAGGCTACCAAAACTGCGCTAAAAGGTAAATTATACAATTCCTTTGAATGGAATAGGAATGCATTACTTATCCATCGCTTTATGTCTGTAAATTATTTCTTAAGGAGAAGAGGCTCTTCTTTATCTTCAGCACCCTGTTCTGATTAGGTTGTAACAATTAGCATATTTATAGATAAACCGCCTCTCAATGGAATTATTCTCACCTTTCGGATGAACCTTAGGGCGGACAGGTTATGGTCGAAGTTCTGAATAAGGAAAGCATACAGGAATGTTAATAACTGTGTGTTTTAAAATCAAGAAATTGTTTTTACCTTTTAAAGGCTAATCTGGTTCCGAATCTAAAATAAGTAGTAAAATAGAAGGAGCATATAGTTTTTTTAACAGATATATAAGCACTTTATGACCCGTAAAGACAGCGTGTATTTGTGTTTTAATTAAACCAGAACAGTAAAATGCATTAAGTATAAACAGAATTATAAAATATTTATGTCTATTTATTGTCTTAGAAATTAGAAGTTGAATTATATAAATTTGCTAATTTGTGGTAATGGTAAATATCAGAGGTAAAGCTATCGTCCTTAGTGCAGTATATGTCCTTTGTTTATCGTTCTCTTTATTCTGGGGACAAATCCCCTTTTATGCGCTTGTTATTCTTCCTTTTGTCATTTTGATGCTTGGTCTTCTGGTTCTGAAGCCTGAGGTTTTTTTGAAGGCGCTCATTTTTTTAATTCCACTTTCCGTTACTTTGTCGGAAATGGGTTTTAGCAAAACCATAGATTTAAGTTTGCCCACAGAACCTCTGATGTTTTTGCTGCTGTTGTTGCTGATTTTGCATGAAGGTTTATATGGCTCTTTTAAACGAGAATTTATTTTACATCCTGTAACATTAGTGATACTTTTTATATTGGGCTGGTCCTTTATTACAAGCCTTACCAGCACTATGATATTGGTTTCAGCAAAAAATTTTGTCGCAAAATCCTGGTTTATCGGCACTGGATTTTTTGCCATGCACCTCCTGTTCAAAAATAAAAAGCAACACATGGAGCAAGTAGCCTGGCTTTATATATTGTCGTTAACTGGTGTAATTCTTTACACTTTAGTGAACCATTTTTTTTATGGCTTTACGGAAGATACAGCTGACTGGGTCTCCAGCCCGTTTTACAAAGATCACACAGTTTATGGAGCATGCGTAGCCATATCGTTTCCTGTACTTGTTGGTTTTATTTTCCGGACGGATTATAAAGGGTGGAAGAAATTTACAATAGTTTTACTTACCGCCATTCATTTGATGGCATTGATGTATTCTTATACCCGAGCAGCCTGGTTAAGTGTGGCTGTTGCCTTAGTGTTACTGGTTATATTACTGATGAAAATCAGGTTCAGAACCTTAATGCTTATTGCAGGTATTGGTATAGGAGGGGCTATTTTATTTCAAACAGAAATTATCATGTTGCTTTCGTCTAATAAACAAGACTCAGAAGTAAGTAATATTGGAAAGAATTTACAATCGGTATCTAATATTTCAACGGATGTATCCAACCTGGAGCGGATTAATCGCTGGAGTTGTGCCCTAAGGATGTTCAAAGATAAGCCATTTTTAGGTTTTGGACCCGGAACCTACATGTTTAAATACGCGCCCTATCAGTTAAGAAAAGACAAGACCGTAATTAGTACAGATATGGCCAATGGAGGTAATGCGCATAGTGAATACCTGGGGCCTCTCTGTGAGCAAGGAGTTCCCGGTGCTATAGCCATGATTACCTTATTGCTCATTATTTCTTCCTTAGGTTTTAGTCTGGCATTTGCAAATTGTGAGAAAAATGACAAAATTTTCATTACTTCCGTTTTTCTTGGATTAATTACTTATTTTGCCCATGGATTTTTGAATAATTATTTAGATGTTGACAAAGCAGCTATTCCTTTTTGGACCTTTATAGCTATTTTAGTTACTTATGATATTCGTAAAAAAGTATATTTAAAACCCCCAACCCCAATGATCTATGGAAAAAATGGAGCAGAGAAATAAAGAAATGATAGAAATAATATGGGAATATAGAAAGAGAATTTTTATTGTTGCTGTTATTGCTGCTGTTATTTCATTAATTACCAGTGTGTTAATTCCATCTAAGTATAAGAGCACCAGTATTGTATACCCCGCTAATCTTCAGATTTTTTCTGAAGAATCACCCACAGAACAGTTGTTGCAATGGCTGCAATCTACAGAATTACGCAAAATGTTTTTCGAAAATAAACAGTTCGACTTGCTGAACCGATATAATATTGATACTAGTTCCGAATTAAAAGAAACCTATTTTAGTTGGAAATACGAAGAAAATTTTAGGGTTAAGAGTACTGAGTTTCAGTCGATTGAGGTTAGTATTATTGATAAAGACCCCGTTATGGCTCAGCAACTGAATATGGCTATGTCATTGTTTACTGATAGCCTTATTCGTAAAGCACATAACCTTAAATTGCGGGAGTTTGAGAATATGGTTTCATTTGCTATGAAAAGGCAAATGAAAACAATTGATAGCTTGAAAGCACAAGTAATTGAAATGGCAGAAAAGTACGGAATCAACGACTATAAAATTCAGCTGAAAGAAGCCAACAAGAATTATATTAAATCCCTCATTAAAGGAGGAGACAGGAAGGAATTGAAGGATTTACTGGATAATTTGGGCAAGAAAGGCCCCGATCATTATCTGGCCATACGAATGCTGGAGACAGAAATAGACCATTACAATGAGCTGAAGAAAGAATATGACGTGAAAATGAAGGATCTGAATAAAAAATTCACCTATTCTGTGTTTATTGAAAAACCCAATATACCCGACTCCAGGTATTGGCCAAAAAGGAGCCTGATTGTAATAGTTTCGGTCATCTCCACGGTTGCCTTGTATATTATTTTTCTACTTTTTTCAGAAATCAGATTTAAAAGGGATATTTAAAGTCAGTTTTTGGTAGATTAAACTATGCTATTCGTATATTATTTTTGACTTTGCTTAAGGAATGAACTTAATTAGCATTAAGATTTAACTCTTGAAACAAAACAATCCCTTTAGTGAGTTTTCATTTAGTTTTACTTACAAAGGGCTTATATATCAAGGTTAATGCTAAAGTATAAACCCTTAAATCAAAATAAAATGAAAACAGCTACCAATTCAAAAATCTATTTTCCATTAGTGTTTTAATAATAAAACTTAAAAGTAAAAGGGGGTCAATTTGACCCCCTTTTTATTTTGAATGATAATCGATTTCTCAGATATTATTAAGCAAAATATTTAGTGTTCATCGGATAAAAAAATCATTTCATCCTATATATTTAAGGTCTTCATCTTAAATAAGTACCGATCTCTATAGTAATAATTTTTTGCTTGCTTCATCCAGTAAACTAAAATTAAACTGAGCAAGATTTTTCTGGAATACCACATCAATTTCATTTAAACATAGGTTTCCAATACTTCCTTCATGCGTATGATGGAGTTCACGTCCGGGCATAAAGCTATTGTTTTCTATTTCCTGGCCAATTTGCCGGTAGGCTTCCCGGAAGGGAGTACCATTCATCACCAAATTATTCACTTCTTCTACACTAAACAAATAACGATAGTTTTCCTCGTTTAATATGTTTTTTCGTACACTAATGGTCGGCAAACAATTTATTAACATGTTCAGGCAGCCGATCAGCTCATGAATACCGGGAAAGAGCATTTCTTTCGTTAATTGATAATCTCTATGATAGCCTGAGGGCAGATTAGCGTAAACTAAAGCAAATTCGTTCGGAATGGACTGAATTCTGTTGCACCTGGCCCGGATGAGTTCAAACACATCGGGGTTCTTTTTATGCGGCATAATACTGGAGCCGGTGGTTAATTCCTGTGGGAAACTAATAAAATTAAAATGCTGGTTCAGGAATAAACAGATATCCATGCTCAATTTAGATAAAGTGTGCGCCAGGCTGCTCATGGCGAAAGACAGTGTTTTTTCTGATTTTCCCCTGGTCATTTGGGCATACACTACATTATAGTTAAGTTGTTCAAAGCCCAGCAGCGAGGTGGTAAGGCTGCGGTTTAAAGGAAAGGAAGAGCCATAGCCTGCCCCTGAACCCAATGGATTTTTATTGATCACCTGAAAGGCCCCATACAGTAGTTGCAGGTCATCACTAAGGCTTTCTGCATAAGCCCCGAACCATAAGCCAAAGGAGGAAGGCATGGCTAACTGCAGGTGGGTATAGCCCGGCATTAGATCCTTTTGATGCCTCTCACTTAGTTGTATCAGGATGTGAAATAGCTGTGAGGTATGCTCTGCTATTTCCCTTATCTGATCCCTCAGGTAAAGTTTAATGGCTAGTAATACCTGATCGTTCCTGGAGCGGCCGCTATGAATTTTTTTTCCTGTATCACCAATACTTTGGGTAAGCATCCATTCAATTTGAGAATGTACGTCTTCCATTTCCGGAAGTATATGAAATTCACCTTTTGTTATGGTTGCGTGTATTTTTTTTAATTCAGCCGCAGCCTGATCGTGTTCCTCAGGGCTTAGTAAGTTGATGCCGCTAAGCATACGTATATGCGCCAGGCTGCCAATAACATCCCAGGGAGCCAGCTCCAGGTCAAAATCCCGGTCGCGGCCCACAGTAAACTCTTCTACAAACTTCGGGGTTATTTGCTTATTGTCTTTTTGCCATATTTTCATAGTCTGGAATAGTTAGTGAGTAATGGTTGATGGAATAATTTAATTTTCACACTCTTTTTTATACAATAGTTCTTCCAGCAACTGTATATAAAGTGCAATACCTTCTTCAATTTCCTGCAGGCAGATGTATTCATCAGCTGTATGGGAACGGGCAGAGTCTCCGGGTCCTATTTTCAGAGAAGGAACATCCATTAAGGCCTGGTCTGAAGTAGTAGGAGAACCATAACAGCTCAGTCCGAATTTTTTTCCAGCCACTACAATCGGATGATCTGCTGCAATGGAGGATGGTTTCAGGCGAAGGGAACGGGGCTGAATTTCACATTCTACATTTTTTCGGATAATTTCCAATACATCCTCATGCCGGTATTTATCCGTTAAGCGCAGGTCTACTGTAAACGAGCAGGTATCCGGTACTACATTGTGCTGTTTGCCGGCATGAATAACGGTCACACTCATTTTCATTTTACCCAGGTACTCCGATATTTCCGGAAACTCATAGGTTGTAAACCAGTTGATATCCTTTAAGGCTTTGTAAATGGCATTTACGCCTTCTTCCCGTGCGGCATGTCCTGCCTGCCCTCTTGCTGTGCAATCCAGCACCAAAAGCCCTTTTTCTGCTATAGCCAATTGCATTTGGGTAGGTTCACCAACTATGGCAAAGTCTATTTTACCTAATAAGGGAAAAAGTATTTCTATTCCATTGTGGCCAGATATTTCTTCTTCTGCACTGGCAGCAAATAAAAGGTTATAGGCTAAGTTTTGCTGAGGGTAAAAGTGCTTAAAGCAGGCTAACAGCGATACTAATGAAGCACCTGCATCATTGCTGCCCAGGCCAAATAATTTTCCATTTTCTACCAAGGGCTCAAAAGGATTTTTAGTATAGCCATTGTTCGGATGAACAGTATCGTGATGTGAATTGAGTAAAATCGTTGGCTTATCCGGATCGAAATACTTGTTTCGTGCCCAAATATTGTTTAATATTCTTTCGTACGGAATCCCTGATTGGTGCAGGTGCTCACAAAGTATAGCTGCTGTTGCTCCTTCCTCTTTGCTGAAAGAGGGGGTAGAAATAAGTTGTTGCAGCAATGCAATTGCTTCGCGCGCTTCTGCACTTAATTTAAGCAGTGATGGTGGTGCCTGATGTTCTGTTGTCATGAATAAGTAGTGCTAATTCGTTTGAGCTTCCGATGATAACTTTGTTTACTCCCTGATGGATGGCATCAAAAGCATTTTTTATTTTAGGTAACATGCCGCCGCTAATGGTTCCGTTTTCTTTTAGTGCTTCATATACAGAAGGAGTTATTTCCCTTATCACTGCTTCCGTATTTACATCCTTTAACACTCCTTTTTTTTCGAAGCAATAAATGAGGTCTACCTTAAAGTTTTTACTCAGGGCGCAGGCTAATGCAGCAGCAATGGTATCGGCGTTGGTATTGAGCAACTGCCCTTTTCCGTTATGGGTGATGGGCGATATAATGGGTGTATAACCGCTGGCAATTAAACTGTTTAGAAAGGCCGTATTTATTTTTTCTGTTAACGGATCGCCCGCAAAACCATAATCAATGCTACCAGCATTTCTTAACGTAGCCGGAATTATGCTGGCATCTGCCCCGCAAAGGCCTATAGCATTGGTATTGAAGGATTGAAGCAGAGCAACAATGTTTTTGTTGATCAGGCCGGCATATACCATCGTTACTAGTTTCAGGGTTTCGGCATCGGTAACCCTTCTCCCGTCTATGATATTGGCTTCGATGCTTAATTTTTGTCCTAATTCCGTTGCTATTTTTCCTCCGCCATGTACCAGTATTTTTAAACCGTCAATGTTTGAAAAAGCAGTTAAAAATTTTTTTAACTCCAACTCATTGTCGATAACATTACCACCAATTTTAATAATAGAAAGTTTTTTCATGTGTGATTGCTGAAGGTATCAGGAGTATGTACTACTAAGGTTCTTTTCATAAGATGGTTGTGGTGTTTAAGGCTCCATTTCCATGATAGGAGAAGCAGCTTGTGATTTTCGGTTGATTTCTTCCAGCATATTGCTTAAAACAGCCTGTGCGGCATAAACCCGGTTGCCGGCCTGTTGGTAAATAAGCGAACGTTTATGATCCAGTATGGAATCAGGCACTTCTACATTTCTTCTTACCGGTAAGCAGTGCATGATGTGGGCGTTGTTACTGAGTTGCCATTTTTCTGTAGTCATGATCCAGTTTTCGGTTACCGGTAATACTTTACCGTAATCGGTGTACGACGACCAGTTTTTAAGGTATATGAAATCTGCATCTCTCAATGCTTCTTCCTGATGGTGGGTAATGCTGGCTTTTGAGGTATAGTCTTCACACAGTTCATAACCTTTAGGGTGAGCAATAATAAATTCCACATCGGCTTTACACATCCACTCCGAGAAAGAATTGGGAACAGCTTGTGGTATGGCTTTCACGTGAGGAGCCCAACTCAATACAACCCTGGGGCGGGGTTTTGTCTTATGTTCTTCTATGGTAATCAGGTCAGCCAAACTTTGCAGAGGATGAAGTGTGGCAGATTCTAAGCTAATAACAGGCACCTGACAGTGGTGCATCCATTGAACCATAATTTTTTCACTGTAGTCCATTTTTTTATCTACTAAACCAGGGAAACAACGGATACCAATAATATCACAATACAAGCCCATAATAGCTGCGGCATCTTTTATGTGTTCTACGCTGCTGCCATTCATGATGGCTCCATCTTCCAGTTCCAGTGCCCAGCCTTCTTTGTCAATATTCATCACCATTACCTGCATACCCAGGTTCATGGCTGCTTTTTGGGTGCTTAGCCTGGTTCTCAGGCTGGGATTAAGAAATATTAAACCCAGTGTTTTATTTTTTCCTATACCCGGCTGTTTGCCGGGGTTCTTTTTTATTTCCAGGGCCTTTTGAACCAGGCTGTATGGATTGGAGATATCATTTACGGTGGTGAAATGCTTCATGCTTTTAGGTTAAATAGTTGAACTCAGACTGTTGTTTAATGAAGTAGTTGAAACTAATTCTTCTTTCAGGGCTTTAATAAAAATGTCAATTTCAATTTTACTTACAGTTAGGGCAGGTAACAAGCGTATGGTGTTTTTTCCGGAAGAAGCTCCGGTGAATATATGGTGTTTAAATAAGAGGTTTTTTCGTATAGTATCCATAGGGCCATCCGTTTCAATGCCTATCATTAAGCCAGCACCTCTTACTTCTTTTATTCCTTCTACTGTGGCGAGTTGCTGGAGGAAGTAATTACCCATTTCAGTAGCACGTTGTATTAAACGCTGTTTTTCCATCACTTCCAAAACAGCCTGGGCAGCGGCAGAAGCTAAATGATTTCCCCCAAAAGTGGTACCCAGCATTCCGTGTTTAGCTTTAATATCCGGGTGTATCAGCACTCCCGCAACCGGAAAGCCATTACCCATGCCTTTGGCTATGGTGATAAGGTGTGGTTGTATTTCAGCATGCTGGTGAGCGAAAAATTTTCCACTGCGTCCATATCCCGACTGTATTTCGTCCAGAATGAGCAGGGCACCGGATTGTTTGCACAGGCGTTCCGCTGCTTTCAGAAATTCGGGTGTTGCTACCTGTATTCCTCCCACACCCTGTATACCTTCTATAATTACAGCACAGGTATCTTCATTAACTGCCTGCTGAAGAGCACTGATATCGTTAAAAGGCAGAAACTGAATGTGTTTATTTTCGTTTACTGCGGCATTTATTTTAAGATCATCGGTACAGGCCACGGCCAGAGAGGTTCTGCCATGAAAGGCGTCCCTGAAGGCAATAATATTTTTTCTGTTGTTGTGGAAGGAGGCGAGTTTCAGCGCATTTTCATTAGCTTCTGCACCAGAGTTGCAAAGGAATAAGTTGTAGTTGGTGTAACCACTTATTTCGCCTAGCTTTTGAGCTAATTGGGTCTGCTGTGGAATTTGTACAGCATTGGAATAGAACCCCATCAGGCGAACCTGCTTTTCTATGCTGTTGATGTAATGAGGGTGGCTATGCCCAATGGAAATAACTGCATGCCCTCCATAAAGATCAAGGTACCTCACTCCTTTGTTATCCCAGATCCAGGAGCCCTCTGCTTTTTCAGGGGTAATGTTGTAAAGAGGATATACGTCGAATAGCTGCATTTTTTTTGTATTAAGAAATTAAAAATTACTGGCTTTTAGTTTTAGTCCCGTTGTTTCATCCCAACCCATCATCAGGTTAAGGTTTTGTACTGCCTGCCCTGAAGCACCCTTTAATAAATTGTCAATAGCACTGGTGATCAGCAGTTGATGGCCGTGTTGTTCCAGGTGAATAAAACAATTGTTGGTGTTTACCACCTGCTTCAGGTCTACCTCAAAGGGGGCCAGCCAAACAAAAGGACTTTCGGCATAATAGCTTTGGTACAATTCCTCTGCTTCTTTCAATAATAGGTTAATTGTGGTGTACAGGCTGCTGAATATTCCGCGGGTGAATGCCCCGCGGGCTGGAATAAAATTATATTCTGTTTTGTTACCGGGGTAGTACTGTTCAGCATGGGTATACATTTCCTTCAGGTGTTGGTGTTCAAAGGCTTTGTATATGGAGAGGTTGTTACTCCTCCAGCTAAAATGAGCCGTATCTCCCAGGCTTTTTCCGGCCCCGGTAGAGCCGGTAGTAGCATGAATATGAACGGGACTGTTGAGTAAACCGTGTTTCACTAATGGAAGCAGGGCTAATTGTATACAGGTTGCAAAGCAGCCAGGGTTTGCAATGCAGGTTGCCTGCCTGATTTCGTTTTTTAAAGATTCTGATAATCCATAAACAAAATGTTTGCCATCCGCCAAAGCCCATCCTGGCCTGAAATCCTGGCTGAGGTCAATGATTTTTAAGGAAGCTGGCAATTTATTTTCTGTCAGAAATTTTTTAGATTCACCATGCCCCAGGCAAAGGAACAATACGTCTACATCAAAAGAAACCGTATGGGTAAACGTTAATGAACATGCCCCTAATAAATCATGATGCACGGCTGCAGCTGTTTTACCGGATTGACTGTTGCTGTGAATAAATGATAATTCAACGTTAGGATGGTTAAGCAGTAAACGCATGAGCTCACCTCCGGTATATCCTGCAGCACCAATAATTCCGGCAGTTATTTTATTTGATGGTTTCATGGTGCAGTTTGTTAACCTGATGGTAAATAGCTGTTTGGTTGCCTATGATTTTTGTAAATCCTTTTACGTCCTCACCTGTCCAGGCATTGTTCATTTCGCCGTAACTACCAAATTTAGCAGACATTAAATCATGCTCCGACTCAATACCATCAATGGTAAAGCGGTAAGGCATGAGCTGAAGAATAACTTTCCCGCTTACATTTTTTTGAGTATCCTCCAGAAATTGTTCAATGTTTCTCATCACAGGATCCAGGTACTGCCCTTCGTGCAGCCAGTTTCCGTACCAGAGGGCTAATTGCTCTTTCCAGTAAATTTGCCATTTGGTAAGCACATGTTTTTCCAGGGCATGATGGGCTTTAATGGTAATGAGTGGTGCTGCTGCTTCAAAGCCCACACGGCCTTTTATCCCAATGATGGTGTCGCCGGTATGAATATCACGTCCAATGGCATAAGGTGCGGCAATGTTTTGTAAGTGAAGTATAGATTCCACCGGATGTTTAAACTGGGTATCGTTCACCCCCATTAATTCACCTTTGTTAAAGTGTAATATCACTTTAACCGGATCGGTTTTACTGAGCGGAGTGGGGAAAGCGTTTTCCGGAAGCGGGGTATTAGCGGTGAGGGTTTCCTTGCCTCCAACAGAGGTTCCCCATATTCCTTTATTGATGGAGTATCTGGCCTTCTCGGGGTTGACAAAAACACCGTGTTCTCCCAAAAATTTCACTTCTTCTTCTCTCGAAAGCTTCATATCTCTGATGGGAGTAATAATACCCATTTCAGGCACCATTATATTAAAAATCATATCAAACCTTACCTGATCGTTTCCGGCTCCGGTGCTGCCATGTGCAATGTAGGCGGCTTTGATTTCACGGGCATAGGCCGCTACAGCCATGGCCTGTACAATACGCTCGGCACTAACTGAAAGTGGATAGGTGTTGTTTTTTAAAATATTCCCGAAAACCAGGTAACGGATGACCTTTTCATAAAACGGATAAGTTTCATCCATTACTTTAAATGAAGCTACTCCCAGCTTCTGTGCCTGAGTTTCTATGGCTTTTAGTTCAGCAGTATCAAACCCTCCTGTATTTATGGTTAAGGCATGTACTTCCAGTCCTTTAATTTTAGATAAATACAAGGTGCAATAAGAGGTATCCAAGCCACCGCTAAAGGCCAGCACTACTTTGTTGTTTTTGTTATCCATGTGAAATGTTTTTAAGGGTTTGAATAATATGCGAGAAGGTGTATGGTGATGAAGATGACTGTTGCGTTTTGTTGTCTTCATCATTTTTTGGAGAGGCCAGCAAATATGATTTTATTTTTTGCAAGCTTTGCTTAATGGTATGCCGTTCCGGATTTATTCCTGATTTGGTTTTTTGTTTGTTTTTTTCTTCAGCCGGATCATAGAGCATAGCTGTGCAGAGGCAATTTTTTCTTTCCTTACTTTTAAGTATTTCAAAGTTGATACAGCTGCTGCATCCTTTCCAGAATTCCTCATCGTGGGTAAGCTCAGAGTAGGTAACAGGTTCATATCCCAGCTCTGAATTTATTTTCATTACTGCTAAACCTGTAGTTAATCCAAAAATTTTGGCTTGCGGGTATTTGGTACGGGAGAGCTGAAAGATGGCTTTTTTTATGAGTGTGGCTAAGCCGTGTTTTCTAAATGCAGGAGCTACAATAAGCCCGGAGTTGGCAACATATTGTTCGTGACTCCAGGTTTCAATATAGCAAAAGCCTGCCCAATCTCCATTCGGATGAAAGGCAATAACGGCCTTGCCTTCCAGCATTTTTTGCTGTATGTATTCCGGAGAGCGCCGGGCAATTCCTGTTCCACGTGCTTTTGCCGAGGAAGCCATTTCCTCGCAAATGATTGAAGCATATTGTACGTGCTGCTCCGAGGCAACAAGCACCTTGAAAACAATGTCTTCCATTGTTAATTGAATATATTGAGGACAAGGTCTTGTATAAAAAGACTATGGCTCAGGGTTAAAGAAATGGGATTAGGATAAGCTTCTGCAGTAGTTTGCAGCGTGAGTTGAATAAATCAACGTCGGATAATAAAGGGGGGGGTAAACGGGACTAAAACTATTCCGAAAGGAATAGACAAAAACGAAAGGCTTCTGTTTGCCTCTCTTACCAAGGCTTTTAAGCCTTTGAAGTAATTGTTTTTTTTCATTTTCTTTTTAAGTAAAAGATTAAACTTGTGTTGCTAATAAATTGTTCCGCAAATATTCAATAAAAAAAAACATAATTCCAACTTTTCTGTGAAAAAAAATTGGAATTAGTTAAGAAGGTTTTTAGGTTGAGAGTAGTTTACATTCAGTGAAAGTGCAGATTAAAAATAGAAAAGTACTATTCATCCGGTAGCTGCATGCCTTGTTACTTGTTGTTTTTGAGCCTATCTTTCTCCGTATCATTACTTTTGGTTTCTCTTAATTTGAATTTTGTTTTGCCAAAATTATAGGTTAAGGTAAAACGTACCCGGCGAGTATCCTGTAATTGGCGTACGGCAAAGTGCTGGTTTTCGAAATCTACCCGAACATTGGTATTCGAGGTATAGAATATATCGGAAACAGCTAATTTTACAGATAGTTTCTTGTCAAAGAAAGCTTTCTTGATCCCAAGATCTACTGAGCTTTGAGGCATTACCTGGAATATTCCCCACAATAAAGGGCTTTGATACTTTCCCGAAACTTCAAGTGCATAGCCCTTCGGAAGGTTGATTTCGTTGAAGAGGTTGGCCGATCCGCCCGGACTCCCTTTCTTGTAGGTAGCGCCGTTTATATCACCTTCAAAGTCCATGTACCAGCCGGTTAAATTCAGACGGGCTGTCCACCATTTCTGTATAGGAAGGTAGGCGAAAATATCAAACGCATAATTGTTGCTGGCTGTCATGTTCCGGGTTACCTGTTTGGTTTCCTTGGTGGCATCATCCTGAACAGTAATTTCCTGAATTACATCCAGGGTGCGCTGATAAGAGAAGGTATTGTACAGGAATTGTTTGAAGATATAGGTGAAGCTGCCACTGTGGCTTTTTTCCGGATTAAGAAAAGGATTGCCTTCGGAGCTGGTGTACTGGTCGAGATAAAATTTAAAGGGATTAAGTTGGAAATAATCAGGACGGTTTATTCTTCTGGAATAACTTAATTGAAATTTATGATTTTCAGATTTCCCATAGTCTATACTGATATTGGGGAAGAGCTGAAAATAACTGCGTACGGTTCTCATGTCTTTGGTAATGTTGTATCCGGTAGCGTCGGTATTCTCGCCCCTTAAACCAATTTGTATGCTCCCATGAGGAATTTCCTGCTGTAAATTGATATAACCTGCACCTACTATTTCTAAGTAGTTAAAGTCATTGCTGAAATTGGTGTCGTTGTAGTAGTTGTTGCTCAGGCTGTCTTTCCGTTCAAATAACAGGCTATTGTTGCTGTTAACCCTGCTGTATTTAACTCCTGATTCCAGGTTAAGTTTCTCAGCCAGTTTTTTAGTAAAATCGGCCTTCCCGGTTAGGATATTAATTTCAGATCTTGTTTTATTAGTGTAGATGTTGGGGAACATGATGCTGGTGTTAATTTCATCGTTGAGTTGGTTGAAGAAGCGATTAGAGTACTTGTTGTATGCGCTTTCCAGGTAATTGGTATAATCTACAGATACATCCAGTTGGGTACCGCTGCTATCAAATTTATGCTGAGCATTCAGGTTAAGGTTGTTGCTACCCCAGTTACTGGGTGTTTCACCCAGGGCTTTCAGGTAGTCGAATCCAAGGTTGTTGTTTTCTTTAATGCGGGTGGTATTATCTGTGATGTTGTTAATTTTTCCTTGCCCTCCATCGAACACGATGCCTAAGGTAGTTTTATTGCTCAGGTACCAGTCTGCTCCAATTTTATAGTCCATTGGTTCACTGTGCTGGCTTTCTTCTCCTACCTGATCAAATACTATTTTGTTAGTGCCACTACCAATTTCACGGTAAATGGATGTAGTCTTCAATCTATTTCTTTCGATTCTATTGAGAGAACTAAACACCGAAAATTTTTCTCCTTTATAATTGAGGCTGGTGCCGGCGTTGCCTGCCCATAATTCTCCCTTGTTCACGCCGGCAGTTACTGAGCCATTAAAGCCAATGAGTTTAGCCTTTTTGGTGCGTATAACGATGATACCTGCTGTACCTTCTGCATCGTATTTAGAGGAAGGGTTTTTCATGATTTCTATTTTATCAATTCCGTCGGAGCTCATGGATTTTAGCATATTGGCCAATTGTTCTGTAGACAGTTGTTGCATGCGTCCGTCAATCATCACTTTTACTCCCTGTTTTCCCTGAATGGAAATATTGTTGTTTTGATCTATAGAAACACCAGGTGCTTTGGTAAGCAGGTCGTAAGCGCTATTTCCAGCTGCCAGGGCTGTGTTGTCTACATTTAAAATAGTGTTGCCATTTTTGAATTCGATAACAGGTTTTACGGCAGAAATTTCTACTGTTTTCAGTTCAACAGCGCTTTCAGCATACTGTATGTCAGGAATGGTTAATTGTGGCAGGTTTTCTGTGGTGGTAAAAACGGCTGAGTAAGTAGTACCCAGCCCAACGGCCATGGCTTTGATGAGGTAGTTGCCGGGGCTAATTTTTTCAAAGAAATATTCTCCTTTGTCATCGGTATAATTTCCTTTCACAATGCTGCTGTCGCTGGCTTTTATGAGGGCTATAGTGGTAAATTCAATCGCTTCTTTTTTGTGGTTAATCACTTTTCCCTGAATGCGTGTTTGTGCCAGAAGGGAAAATGAAGTAAATAAACTAAAAAGAAGAATGGGGCAGTAAATTTTTTTCATACAATAAAGGGTTCAATTTATCGTATGACGCAGGTGATTAAGATAAAGTTACAAATAGTCGTAAGTTTTATCTGTAATAAATTATTTTGATGATCAGCGGTATTGTTTAATGACAAATGGTGATTTTTTGCATAGGGTATATTGCTTGTTGCAGGTCAATCATTTTTAAGAAATAAACACCATTGCTCAGATGACTTAAGTTTATGTTTAGTGTTTTTTGAGGTGAATTGAATTTTTCTCCATACACCAGTTTACCATTCAGATCTAATACTTCTATAGCTTGAATGGGTTGCAGTGATTGAAGGAACACCAATCCGGTAGCCGGGTTAGGGTGAGGCAGTGAAATAGCATTATCTGTATTAACTGTAATTCCGGTGAATTGTTTTATTTTATCCCTGAAGCGCGCCTGCCCCGGCACAAAGTTGTTAGCTGTATAAGAACCGCTTACTTCCAGCATGGGTATTTTTTCAGTTGCACTAAGCCATTTATAGCTTCTCTGGTTGTTGGGAAAAGAAAAGCCTATGCCATTGTAATTAATGCTGTCTTTGGAATAGGTGGTTGATACTAAGCGCAGGCAGTTGGCAGTTCCGTAAGGAGTTTTTATTTGTCCCCAGCCATCTACCTGGTTAATTCTGTATCCTTTTTGGGTATAACTTATTCCGGTTCCTAATTGCAAAGAAAAGGCAAAGGTACTACTGTCGCGGTCACTAAAGTTTAAAGGGAAGCTGTAAATCTCATCCGGGTCTGTATAATAGGCAGCCAGCGGAATTCCACTGTATTTGAATCCAATTCCTTCAGCCTGGAAGTCTGCTGTAGTTTTTTTAAAGAAATTATAGACTTCTTTAAATGTAAAAGTTCCTGCTCCAATGGAGTCTGTCATTTTTAATCCGTATTTATTTAAACCCAGGAAATAAAAAGCATACGGAGTTAATACGGCACTCTTGTACTCATATAAACCCTGACCGGTAGCAGTTAGGGTATCGAAATTCCAGGTGGTATTAGCTCCGGTAATTGCCACATTAATAGAGAGTGGGTTGGCTGTGCTGTACCGTATGGTATCATTTTGGCCGGGCATGTTGGAAGAGGTGATGGAGATAGGGCTTTGCGCCAACAGATGTATAGTGCAAAGAAGAAAAATAGGGCAAATGGCAATAGAAGTTAACTTTTTCATGGGAGGTGAAATTATAGGTGTTGTACAATAAAGTAAGTTATTTTTCTTTGTCACCTATGGTATGAAGCTTTGGCTAATCGGTGAGTTGATAAAAATAATCGCTCAATAGCAAAATATAGGAGGGTTGTTATTCAGGTGTTATTTTTCAGAGCGGTACACAAGGCATGAATTTCTTCCGGCGTATTATAACTGTGCAGGCAAATGCGTATTCTTTCTGTTCCCGCTGCAACTGTGGGACTTTTAATGGCTTTTACGAAGAAACCCAGTTCCTGTAAGCGCACTGCCAGTTTTTCTGTTGCCTCATTACCCTTAATGATGATGCAGTGTATGGCGCTTTCACTTTCTATATAGCCAGTGATGTCTTTTACCAGACTTCTGAACAGGTTTATGTTCTGACGCAATTGCTGCTGAGCGCTTTCTTGTTTCAACAGGTCATAGGCCACATCAATTCCGGCGAGACTTTTAAACGGAAGCGCAGTAGTGTAAATAAATGATCTGGCGTAATTAATCAGGAAGCTCCGGAGCACATCCGAACCTACAATGGCCGCACCATGAGTGCCCATTGCTTTTCCATAGGTAATGATGCGTGCAAAAACATTCGTGCTGGTTTGTGTTGCCTCGCATAAACCTTTGCCTTGTTTTCCAAATACTCCTGTGGCATGGGCTTCATCAACAATCAGGTACACATTGTTTTTAATGAGTGAACAAATGTTTTCAAGCGGGGCAGCGTCTCCGTCCATGGAGTACACCGATTCTACCACCACAAAAATATTTCTTGCCTCTTTATTTTTGTCAATTAATTGTTGTAAATGGTTTACCTGGTTATGTCTGAATTTATAGTGTTTGGCATAACTCAGTCTGATGCCGTCGTGAATAGAGGCGTGCACCAATTCATCATACAAAATTAAGTCTTGTTTTTGAGCTATGGATGAAAGTAAACCCAGATTGGCATCGTACCCGGAGTTAAATAATAGCGCTGCTTCCGCATTATGATAGCTGGCAATTTTTTGTTCGAGTGCAGTCGTGTAGTTCAGATTCCCGCTGATTAAGCGAGATCCGGTTGATCCGGATTTGGCTTTGGGCGATAAACGTTCAATACCTTCTTTAAGAAAAATAGAAGAAGCAAAACCTAAATAATCATTACTGCAAAAATCAATCAGGTTGTTTTCAGGTTGTAATTCCCTCAGCAGTCCTTTTTCTTTTCTTGCCTGAAGTTGTTGTATGAGGTGTTCCGGAATTTTCAAGGGTATGTGCTTTATTCTTCGTAAAAATAATTAAAAGGCCTGAGGAGATTTACGGCTTGTTGAAAGAATTATTTCCTGGGCGTATTTACCCTCATGAAACAGAACATCCAGACAACTTAAATTAGGGATAAATCCATACTTGCTTGCAAAAGTCTGGTAATAGGGTGTAAATTCATAGTCGGCCAGGTTGTTTTCCGGGTTTCTGTAATCGATCAGGTTACCCGGATGGTGCTGGTATTCATGGGTAAAGTGAATAGTTTTTTCGCTTCTTAATAAGTGAAGCAGGAGTGTTATCAATTCCAGGTTAAAGTCAATCAGGAATACGTATCTTTTTTCAAAGAAGGGTTTAAAGTCAGCCTCCAGGTATTCAAAATAGGGACTGTTTTGATAAGCACTTGTAATTGCTCTCCAATGTATGTTTTGCCATTTTTCTGAATAACTTATTTTTTTGTCTTTTGTTTTTTCTTTTAAGCCTTGTTTTATCAAAGGAATGCTGAGGCTAAGCGGGCCATTGGCGCTATAGATGGTACAGCGGTTGCGAATACTTTGTTTAATGAAATGTTCATGTAATTCTATATAGCTTAATTCTGCCTGTAATAACTGGTGCATGTAGCTTACCGGAGGAAGATAGGAAGTACAGAGCAGCAAGTTCATGTTAAGGGTTTATGGAAGTAAATTTCCTGTGATTCTTTCTGGTGCTATCCGATTCACTTACGTTAAACAAAATAAACGAAGCTTTTCCAAGGATGTGGTCTTCCGGCAAAAATCCCCAGTACCTTGAGTCAATGGCGTTGTGTCGGTTATCACCCAAAACAAAATAATAGTTTTGACGGGTAATGTATTGGGCAGATTTTTTTCCATTGATATAACAGGTGTCGTTTT
>JACCDP011187102.1_pt1 | contig 26467 bp, 12 predicted proteins | sample 7445841 | NCBI WGS metagenome assembly JACCDP01 (sample SAMN15323441, study PRJNA562643) | freshwater metagenome | isolation source: river surface water | place: USA:Blue River Watershed | collected 2017-08-17 | reverse complement strand
GCATGTTTTTCAGCCATCCACTCGTTGACATTGTAGGCCCTAACACCCACCACCACTGCATCAAACTGGTTCAGCTTGCCTTGGGTTATATCAGCCCTACCCAACTCTGTAACATCATATCCCATCATCCTGATCATGTCAGGCAGCTTGTCTCCCGCACCCGTTATGTAGCCAATGCGCTTGCCTGTGGTCTTCATCTCTTTGGGCAGGTCAAATTTGACAATGTTGCTGAAATAGGTAAGGTTTGGGATGTGCTCGTAAGAGATGGTTTCCATTTTTTTATCTGCTGCTGGTGAGGCGGGTAGCACATATACAGGATGAAAAAATTCTCCCTTGGCAGGGTCTACCACCCGGTAGCGAACAGGAATTTCGTAGGAGATATTTTCTCCCATGATATTCAATGATGCATTGACTGTAAAAGCGGGCTTGTTTTCTGGCATGCCAATCAGCAGCTGGTCATCCACATTGAAATGACCTGGCTCCATTGCTGCTTCCAGCCAATAAGGTTGTGATATTTTTTTGGTTGATATTACCGGTACATAAAAACTGTTTGTTGAGTTGACATTTTTTTTCAACCCAATGCCCTGACCAGCTTTTACATTTTCAAAACTGATTTCGCTAATATTGACATCAGCACCAGCGCGGTTGTTGAGCAGCACATTCACCCGAATGCTATCACCTTGCTTGACCAATGAGCGGTCTGCCAAGGCTTCCAGGTGCAATCCGGAGGACAGCTGGATGAGCCTGTCCACCTCACCCAATTTTATTTTTTTCCAATGGGCATCACCAATGGCATGGATGGCTTTTCTGATGGCAACCAATTGTGGCAAGGAAGCTGAAGGGTCATGCACAGAATAGGTTTCCACCAGTTTGTTGACCAGCGCACTGACAACTGCTCCTCCTTCCACCCTGGACCAGCTGCAGTCTACACCATCCATGGGATCTTTCTCTGCTTTTTCGCCAAGGGTATGGATAAAATATTCTGTTGCAGACCCTCTTGTAGACGCTGAGCCAAATCCCTGGCTCCGGTGCTGGCTTCTGCCTTCAGCAGCGATTTCACCAATGCTTTTGCCCATCAAGGGAATATAGCTTCCTGCATCAATCTTGAGCTGGTTTTCAGCGGTGGTATTGGTCGATCCAAAACTGAAAGTATTCCACATGATGCGCTTGGCCTTCCATGGACCAACGCCGTATTTAAATTGCTCGGGAAACATTGTTGGATCAGCAGCAGCCACAAAGGCTTCTCTTGCGATAACGGCAGATCCTGAATGGTGTCCGTGGCCTGCCCTGCTGTCTTCGGGGAACCTGGTGATGATGACATCCGGCTTGAAATTACGGATCACCCACACTGCATCTGCCAATACTTTTTGCTTGTCCCACATGGCCAGGGCTTCTTCGGTTCTTTTAGAAAACCCAAAATCATAGGCACGGGTAAAAAACTGTTCTGCCCCGTCCACCCTTCTGGCGGCAAGCAGTTCCTGGGTTCTGATCAACCCCAGCTCAATGCCTTGCTCATCACCGATCAGGTTCTGTCCGCCATCGCCACGGGTCATGGCGAGATAAGCCGTTTTGTAGTTCCTATCCCTCGCCATATAAGCCAGCAATCTGGTATTCTCATCGTCTGGATGCGCAGCAATATACATGACAGTGCCCAATACATACAAGCGCTTCATGGCATGCAGGATTTCACTGCTGCTGGCAGCAACTTGCTTTTGGGCAGTTGCGCTGTTGTAAACAGCAAAAAACAGTGTAACAATCAAACAGAACCTTAATGTCGAAAGCGTGCGCATGGAAAATATTTTCATCAGAACAGTAGCTTGGTTAAGTAAATAAAAATAATCAAATAGGGCTTAAGAACTAAGACAGATGCCATATTCTTTTGAAATGATTTCTATCTTTATGGGATGAAAAAGATTTCCAACTGCCTGCGCACTGCACAACTCTTGATGATGTTGATCTTGGTTTTGTTGTCCTCCATGGCTTCTGCACAGATCAATCCCTACCAATACACGATCAACAAAGTTGCCAATGGCAGCAAGGGCGCGGTTTCATCGGCGCACCCACTGGCCAGTCAGGTGGGTCTGGAAATCCTCAAAAAAGGCGGTAATGCATTTGATGCTGCCATCGCTACACAGTTGGCCTTGGCCGTTGTTTATCCTGGCGCAGGCAATATCGGAGGAGGTGGATTCCTGGTTGCCTATTCAAACAAAGGAAAAGCCATTTCAATCGATTACAGGGAAAAGGCGCCAGGAAGTGCATCGCGCGACATGTACCTCGACAAAGATGGCAATCCTTTGCTGAACCTCAGCCAGAACGGCCATCTTGCCAGTGGCGTTCCAGGAACGGTTGCGGGGCTTTTTGCATCACACCAATATGGAAAGCTTGGTTTTGCTGCCCTGATTCAACCCGCCATCGAACTCGCTGAAAAAGGATTTGTGATTACAGCAGCTGAAGCCAGGTCATTGAATGGCAGCAAGTCGGCTTTTGAAAAATACAATACCGTTCGTCCAGCATTTGTAAAAGACAATGCCTGGAAAGCAGGAGATACCCTGGTGCAGAAAGACCTGGCCGCTACCCTTTCAAGGATTCGCGACAATGGCATGAAAGGATTTTATGAAGGCGAGACCGCCAGGCTGATCACGGAGGAAATGAAAAGAGGTGGAGGAAAAATCAGTCTAGAAGACCTGAAAAATTATACCGCAGCAGAAAGGGATCCCATCGTTTTTGACTACAAGGGCCATACCGTCATTGGCATGCCCATGCCCAGCAGTGGTGGATTGCTGATGCAGCAAATGATGAAAATGATTGAAGACAGGGACATTGCTTCCATGGGATTTCACTCTCCGGCTGCAGTACAACTGATGATTGAAGTGGAAAGGCGGGCTTATGCAGACAGGGCAGAATTCATGGGAGACAAGGACTTTGTGAAAGTGCCTGTGAAGACCCTTGCAAGTGATGCTTACCTTAAAGAAAGGATGAAGGATTTCATTCCGGGCAAAGCTACCCCCAGTGATATGGTAAAGCCTGGAAAGGTGAATCCCGAGAGCGATGAAACCACCCATTTGTCTGTGGCAGACCAGTACGGCAATGTGGTGAGTGTAACAACGACCCTCAATGGCGGATACGGATCTAAAACTGTTGTTGGTGGTGCCGGTTTTCTCCTGAACAATGAGATGGATGATTTCAGTGTAAAGCCTGGTGTGCCTAACATGTTTGGTGCTGTAGGCAAGGAAGCCAATGCGATTGCACCAGGGAAAAGGATGCTCAGTTCTATGACCCCAACTGTTGTGCTCAAGGACAAGAAACCCTGGCTGGTGGTGGGCACTCCTGGTGGCACGACCATTCCCACATCAGTTTTCCAGACCTTAGTGAACATCATCGATTTCAAGCAGTCCAGTCTTGATGCGGTCAACAATCCAAAGTTCCACCACCAGTGGCTTCCAGACCAGGTGATGGTTGAAAATGATTTCCCCAAAACCCTCCAAACCTCATTGGAAAAAATGGGATACTTGTTTACCAACCGTGGCCAAATTGGAAGGACTGAAGTCATCAAACTGGAATGGAGCGGAAAGAAGTTGAAATCGATTGAAGCGGTTGCTGACAAAAGGGGCGATGATCACGCAGCTGCCTATTGATATTTTTTCAGATTCAATTAACGGTTAAATCCTCTGGCAGAGGTCAATCTCTAGTGGGGATTGGTTAACTTTACCACAAACTCCTCCACTGAGAAAAGCAGTTAAAATAGTCTCCTCTGTTTTGGGCGGCATCATTGTTTTGGTGCTGATCCTCTGGCTGCTTATCCAAACTCCCTATGTTCAAAACAAGCTAGTGGATTATGCCACCAAGACCATCAGCAAAAACCTGAACATACCCATCAGCATTGGCTCCGTCAACTTCTCTCTTTTCAACAAATTTGCCATCAACGATGTGTTGGTAAGGGACCGTTCAAAAGACACCCTCCTGCATGCGGGCCAGATCAGGTTGAACATCAGCGACTGGTTTTTCCTGAAAAAAGATATTGCCATCAGTTATGCCAGCCTGGAAGATGTTTATGTCAATACCTACCGCAAAGACAGCGTTTGGAATTACCAGTTCATTCTGGATGCTTTGTCTTCAGGAAAGCCCAGCAATGGAAAGCCAACTGACCTGAAACTGAACATCACCGCATTGGAGTTAAAAAAGATCAGGTACAAGGTAAAAGATGAATGGCGGGGCGAGGACCAGGACTTGAGGATTGCAGCAGTTTCCCTTTCAGCAGACCTCATCGACCTTCAGCACAAAAAAATCCAGCTCAACAATCTGGCCATCAACCAACCTTCTTTTGGACTGCACCAGTACACTGGCAGAAGGCCCAAGTCGCTTATCCCAAAAACAGAAAAAAGGATCAACGGTACGTTGTACTGGAATCCCGGACAATGGCAAATCAACGCCAATTCGATCAGCCTCAAATCGGGAAGTTTCAAAAGCGATCTAGAAACCGATAGAAAAGCCTACGACTATTTTGATGGCGCCCACATGCACTTTTCCGCCATCAACGCGAATATCAAAAATTTGCGGTTGTACAACGACAGCTTGTTTGGTGAACTTTCTCTGAAGACAAAAGAAAGAAGTGGATTCGAAGTCAAGTCCCTGCTGGCCAATGTGAAGATGGACCCTACCCTCATGGCCTTCACCAACCTTTCCATCGAAACCCCCTACAGCAAAATAGGCAATGCCTTCTCCATGGGCTATGAATATTTCACTGATGACATGGCGGACTTTATCAACAAGGTCAGGATGGAGGGCAACATCAACAACAGCACCGTGAACCTCAAGGATATTGCCTTTTTTGCTCCAGCACTCAAAGGTCAAAACATCAGCCTGGGGCTAAATGGAAAAGTGAAGGGTCTGGTAAACAACCTGGTGGCGAAAGAAATGAGGATTGAATATGGCAACCTCACTGCTCTATCGGGCGAACTGCATATTGAAGGGCTTCCAGATGTTGCAACTACCAGTTATAAATTGACCAATGCAACTGCGATCAGTGCAGCCAAGGACCTCTATACCCTGCTACCAAGCCTCAAAAAATCTTTGGGCATTGATCTTGTGCCGATGGGTGCGATCAGTTTCAAGGGTGAAGTGATGGCGCTGGGTGAGAACATGGATATGAAAGGATTGCTGAATACCGCGTTGGGCAGTGTGAGTACCCTAACAAACCTGAAGCAAATTGGGACCAAGGGATTTAATTTTAACAGTACCGGAACAATCAATGGATTGGAGGCTGGAAAACTGTTGACCATCAAACAGCTTGGGAATATTGCAGGAAAATACAGTGTTTCCGGCACTGCCAAGGCTGGCATCAACTTTAATGCAAACCTCAGCAACCTGACTTTCAACGCTTATAATTACACAGACATCAGTGCAAGGGGAAGCTACCTAAATGAAATCCTTGAAACTGCCATAGACATTGATGACAAAAACCTGATTGCTGCATTGTCTACGCGAATCAACCTTGCTGGTAAAATGCCCAGAACCATCGTTGATGCTCAAATTCATCTCTCTGACCTGAAAGCCCTCAACTTGACCAGCATGCCCCTTACTTTTTCAGGTAAAACCCAGATGGATCTTACTGGAAATGATCCTGACAACATCAGCGGCATCGCCCGTTTTACCGACCTGAGTGTGTTCAGAGGCAATCAGGCCTTTGTATTTGACAGCCTCACCTTCAAGGCTGAACAGGTAGAGGATTACCGATCACTGACCTTGCTGGGAAAAGACATTGATGCCAAGATGCAGGGGCATTTTGAATTTGCAGAACTGCCTGCAACCTTCAACCAATATTTCAGCAGTTACCATCCCCTTTATTTCAAGAAATCTGCTCCTCCCAAAAAGGACCAGGACCTCTATTTCAGCTTCGACCTAAAAAATGCAACCTCCATCCTGCAGATCCTTGACAATGGCATCAGTGGCATGAACTATAGCAATATTGAGGGCACTATCGACACCAAGAACAAAAACTTCAGCCTCACGGCAACCATCCCCAAACTTGTCTATAAAAACCTGTCGGTATATGACTTTGAAATGAACGCTGCAGGCGGTGCAGACAGCCTGGTGATTGCATCGAAGACAAGTTCCGTGGTATTTAACGACAGCCTGTTCTTCCCTAACAATGAAATCCGCATCAGGTCTTCCAAGGATGTTTCTGTGGTTGACATCAATACTTTTTCTGAGTCTTCCCAATACGGGGCAAAACTTTCTGCTTCCATCAACAACCTGAAAGATGGTATCCTGGTTCATTTCAATCCATCTTCACTGGTTTTCAACGAAAAAACATGGAACATTGAGAAGGACGGCGAGGTTTTGATCAGCAAAGCCAAATTTGATGCCAGCAATTTCAGGCTAACCAATGGTGAACAATCGATAGGATTGATCACGCTCCCTCCTGCTGCAGACAGGGAGCAGACCATCATCCTTACCCTGGAAAAGGTGAACCTGGGCGAGCTTCTCCCCTTTGTATTGAAGGAGCCAAGAATACAGGGCATCACTTCCGGAGACCTGACCATTGAAGACCCATTCAACAACCTCAAACTCTACCTCAATGCCCAGACGGATAAAACAAGGTTTGAGAACGACGCTATCGGCCTGACATCTATTAACGCATTCTGGGACAGCAAGGAAAAGCGGGCCAGCTATTTCCTTGAATCAGATAACCCCAACTATCAATTTGGGGTCAAAGGGAAACTTGATCTGAAAGACAGCAGTAAGCAGCAGATTGAAACTGATATTGACATTGTCAACGTCAAACTATCCCTGCTCCAACCCTATCTTGGTATTGTGTTCAGCCAAATGGATGGTTTGGGGAATGGCAAACTCCGCATCTCCGGCAATCTCAAGGAACCTGATTTTACCGGTGCTGTAAAGGTATCCAATGCCAAAGTTACAGTGGCCTATACCCAGTGCAGCTATACACTTATGGATCCTGTGATTGAATTTTCTCCTGGTAAAATCAACCTGGGCACCATCCAGGTCAAAGATGCCAATGGTAACCTGGCCACGGTTAAAGGAAGTCTGGATCATCATTTCTTCAGGGATTTCAATTACAACATCAGTGCCACATCCAAAAAATTACTGGTGCTCAACACTGGCAGAACAGACAACAACCTTTTTTACGGCAAGGCCATCGCAAAATTCAATTTCAACATTACTGGTCCGGAAAATGAAATGAGGATGTATGTCAGCGGCGCACCTGTGGACAGCTCAACCATCGATATCCTTACCAGCACCAGCAGCAAACAGGCTGCAGACGTAGATTATATCGTTTGGAGAACCTACGGTGATGAGATGAAAGCAAAGGCATCAGAATCCATCTCCAACCTGATCATCGACCTGGATTTGACCGCTTCTCCGTTGTTGAAAATGAATGTAGTGCTGGATGAACTCACCGGGGATGTCATCTCAGGCCAGGGCAATGGAAACCTGAAGATCCATACCGGTACCAAAGACAACCTCACCATGATTGGCCGGTTCAACATTGAAAGCGGCAGCTATAATTTTAATTTTCAGGATGTGTTCAAAAAGCCTTTCAAGCTGTTGGGCGGTGGCCGAAGCTATATCAGCTGGACAGGAGATCCCTTGAATGCTGAAATCAATATTGATGCGCTGTACCTGGCTGAAAAAGTAAGGATGAGTACTTTGTTCACAGACCCCAGCAGTTCAACTGTTTCTGGTGTAAGTGCTGATGTATTGAGGGAAATCAGTGATGTGGAAGTGCGATGTAACCTCTCTGGAACCCTTTCCAGCCCTAATCCTACCTTTCAGATTGTCATTCCCCAAAACAGCACAGTCAGGAACAATGCCACCATTGACAGCAAACTGAAAAACATCAACCGTGACCCGCTGGAGGTGAGCAAGCAATCCACTTATTTGATTGTTTTCAAGAGTTTTGCCCCACAGGCAGCAGTTGTTTCGAACAACCTCAACAGCGAACTGCTCAACACCACCATTTCCGGGGTTATCAATGGAATTCTTGCCAGCAGCGTCCAAAACTTTTTTTCAAAGGTCCTGGGGTCTTCTGTTGATGTAAATTTCAATTATTCGAGGACCATGACTGGTATTACTGGCTCTACTGGAAATACCGGAAGCGGACAGAATAATTTCAGGGAAAACGTAAGCCTCCAGTTCATCAAATCCATGTTGGACGACAAGCTCATCATCACCTTTGGCAGTGATTTTAATTTTGCTGCAGCCGGGGGAAATTCCTTCAACAGCAGTGCCCAGTCCTTTCTTTTTCTTCCTGACGTGAATGTTGAATACAAAATCACTCCTGATGGCAAGTTCAGGACTTCTTTCTTTTACAGGAGTAGTTTTGATGTGTTGTCCACTTCAGGAAAACGGGATCGCACTGGTGGAAACATATCCTTCAGAACTGAGTTTGACAGGCTGTTTGAACGCAAGAAACGGGTCAAGCCAACCGCTACTCTTGAAAATTAATCCAAGCAGTTGTTGAACTTCAATGAATACATCCAAACAGTTTAGGATGAATATGCGTGACCCAATACAAGCAGTTGGATGAACATAAAAAGGGCCGGGAGTTGAATCCCGGCCCTTGTATTTTGATGCGAATCAGATTGATTAGAAATTATACCTAACAGTGAACTGACCTCTCCAACGGGTAGAAAGATAGTTGCTTCCGCGGATATCAAGGATATCAGCAGCTGTACGGTTGACCATGTTCCTGTAAGTGAATCTTGGTGTGAGGGTTGTACCTGTTACCCTGTATCCTTCCATGCTCACCAAAGAGTATGCATCAACACCAGGTGTTGCATTTACCCTACCCCAATTCCTGTTAAGGAAATTGGTGAAGTTGAACATGTCAAAGATAACAGAGAACCTGTGCTCGTTGGCACCTTTTCCAAGTACGATGTCTTGTTGTACTTTGAGATCGAACAAGTGGCTCCAAGGAAGAACAGCACCATTCCTGTCTACGAACTGACCTCTCTTTTTGTTCAGGTACTTGTCGTTGGTGATGTACTGGTCAAAAGCAGCCCACTGCTGAGCAACGGTATAGGTAACGCCAGAAGATGTGTAGGCTTCAGCAAATTTGCTCCAATCAGCCAGGTCTTTTGGTACATAGATCAGGTCAGTAGACTCACCATTTGCACCATTTTGGTCATAGATCATGCTCCTTGAGTACACATAAGAGTAAGGTGAACCTGACTGACCATTGTAAAACAAGCTAAATGTAGTGGCAAGCCTTTTGTCTGCATAGCTGAGCTTCTTGGATACAAAGCTGCTGAACCTGTGAAGCTGAGCGAAATCAGAACGGCTGAGGGCAATGTTGTTCCTTCCGTTCTTGGTTTCGATGTACCTCCACTGTGAGTTGTTTTGAGAGCTTGTACCATCAAATAGTGTATAAGAATCACCGTAGCCATAGCTCAGGTTGAATGACCAGCCTTTGCTGAAGCTCTTGTCGATAGCTGTGGTAAAGTTGTAAGAAAGACCCTTGTCCTTGGTACCATTGGTGATCAGGAAGATACCAGTTGAGTAAGGATTTTGAACACCTGCAGTTGCTGGATCAAAATCAAACCTGGTGTAAGTGGTTGATGTACCATTGATGGCGAGGTAAACATCTTGTCCCAACTCATTCTTGGTAGTCTGTCCTGCAAATACATTATAGTATACAATTTCATTGATGTTCTTTTGGAACAGGAGGTCTGTAGTCCACTTCCATCCTTGTCCGAAAGTCTTGTCAACGCCAAGGGATGCCTTCAATACTTTGGGAAGTTTGAAGTTTTTGGCAATAAGGTCAATCTGTCCTGAAGGAGTTGCTGCGGTTACGCCAACATCTGAAGGATTGTACTGCTTGAATGGATCAGCCCTGAAAGTGATGGCTGGATTATTCAATGCAATACCACCAACGTTCACACCGGTGTTGTTGTATACACCGCCAGGCCATACCAAAGGAACGCGGCCAGTAAAGGCCCCAATACCACCACGGATTTTCAGGCTCTCTTCAGCCTGGTAGGTGAAGCCGATACGGGGAGACATGCTCAACTGTGGTTGAGGACGCTGACCGGAGCGGGCACCCTGCATATCCCACCTTGATGAAACAACAGGAAGTGCTTTGGTATTAAAATACTTGTCTTCGTTTGGAGTAGTAAGGAATTCAAAATTGTCAAAACGGAGACCAAAGTTCAATTCGAACTTGTCTGAAACCTGCCATTGGTCACCTACAAAGAATCCAGCCCTGAGGGTATTGAATTCAGTTCCTGCAGCACTACCATCACCGGTGATGTTATCCACCAAAGAGAAAGACCTTGAATATTGTGCAGGCCTGAGGTCTTGCAACCAATGGTTAACATAGTTGTAGGTATAAGTACCATAGTTGTCACGCACAAAGAGGTTATATGAATTGCTGTACTCAACGTCCAAACCTACCTTGAACTGGTGGTCTCCTGTTGTATAACGAAGCTCATCATAAATAGCAGTGTTGTTTTGCTTCAGCTGGTTACCAGTAGAGAAGTTCTCCGTTCCAAATACATAGCTGGTTCCATTCACTGAATTCAAGGTAACACGTGGGAAATCCTTGCCCAATGGATCACGGTCATCCAATACATTGGTAAAGGTGGCCAGCAACTTGTTGGACAATTTATTGGAGAACCTGCTGTTCAATTCAAGTGAAGCAGAGTTTGTTTTGCTTGGAATCAGGTAACCTGCATTGAAGAAGTTCACCCTTGTGCTCGTGCTCGCGTTGGTCAATGAACGCTGAGAGTTGGCATAGCGATAAGAGAAATTCAGCCTGTGCTTGGGGTTGATGTTCCAGGTGATTTTTGCAGCAATTTTATCACTGTTCAAAAGATCTGGGATATCAAGGTATGCACCTGGGTCGTAACCCAAACCTTTGAGCTTGGCAACAATCAGGTTAACTGAATCTTTGAAAGCAGCACCTGGAGGTGTTCTGAAAGTAGAAGCGTCAAAAGGCTGTGGCCTTTCATCGCGCTGAAACTCCGCACTTACGAAATAGAACAATTTGTTTTTAACCAGTGCACCACCAAGGGTCATACCGAAAGTGTTTGCCTGAAAATCAGGCAGCTTGGTTGCTGCTGACTTAAGACCAGAAGGAGTCTTTCCTGTAAAATCCTGGTTCCTGTTGATGAAGTAGGCTGATCCTTTGGTCTTGTTGGTACCACTCTTGGTGATGGCATTTACAGAACCACCGGTGAAGTTACCGAAGGAAACATCATAAGGTGAAACACCCACCTGAAATGATTCGATCGCATCAATGCTGATGGGAGATGAACCGGTTTGACCACCATTGGTTCCAGACTCAGAAAGACCGAACACGTCATTGTTTACGGCTCCATCAAACATGATCTGGTTGTACCTGTTGTTTTGACCGGCGATAGAGATACCACCACCGAATGTTGTTTTGGCCTGGGGAGTAAGGCGAATAAAGTCAGTGAGGTTCCTTCCTACAGTTGGCAGGTTTTGCAATTTGTCTGCGCCGATTGAAGTTCCTACACCACCATTTACAAATTGTGTTCCTTTTGAACCTGTGATCACCACTTCCTTGAGGTCCTGGCTGTTGCTTACCATTGAGAAATCAACCTTTCCGGTTTCACCCAGGTCAAGGAAGATGTCTTTTTTGGTCTGAGCCTTGTAACCAACAAAAGAAACCTCAACAGTGTAAGGACCACCGGGTTGGATGTTGGAAACATTGAACCTTCCTGTAGCTGATGTAGCAGCAGTAATGGTTGTTCCTGTAGGCGTATGGGTAACTTTAACAGAGGCCCCAGACAATGCTTCTCCAGCGGTGGAACGAACTGTTCCTCCCATTGAGCTCGTCGTTACCTGGGCATTAATGCTCAAGGAAGCCACAAACGAAATGGCAACCAATACTAATGACTTGAATAGGCGCATAAAGAGATAGTTTAAGGTGCAAATTTATCAGTTATTGGGATACAATTATCAATTAGTATTAACAAACAATTAAGAACCACGAAGGTTCAAAGTAAAAATCAGATTGATTTACCTGAAGTATTACCAAGGACCATATCAGTCAACTGATTGATATCCATTGCATTGTCAACAGTAAACTCCCCGATTCTGTCTCGCCTTAGGGCGGAAAGGTAGGCCCCACAACCTAAGGCGTTTCCAAAATCAAAGGCAAGACTCCTGATATAAGTGCCGGTAGTACAGACAACCCTGAAATCTACCCTTGGGAGTTCAATCTTGGTTATTTCAAAGACTGAAATGGTGATCTTTCTAGGCTCCATCTTAACCTCCTTCCCTTTCCTTGCCAAAACATAGGCTGGTGTGCCCCCTTTTTTTATTGCTGAATGGGCGGGTGGGGTTTGCATGATTTCTCCGGTAAAAGCGGCCGTGGCTTTCCTGATCATTTCCTCAGTAAGGTGATCAGTATCTGCTTGAAAGACAGGCTCAGACTCAAGGTCGTATGTAGGTGTTGTTGATCCAAGGGTAAAACTGCCTGAATATTCTTTTTCAGCAGCCATGTATTCATTGATCTTCTTTGTAAACTTTCCGGTACAGACAATCAACAAACCGGTAGCCAGCGGATCAAGCGTGCCGGCATGGCCTACCTTGCTCACTTTGGTGAGAATGCGGATTTTCTTGACAACGTCAAAAGATGTCCACTGGAGAGGTTTGTCCATCAACAGGACTCTACCATCCAAAAAGGACTGGTTGTCGATAGCAGGATGTGAATTTTGCATGGGCGCAAAGGTACAGCGGAAAGCAGGCTGTATGCAATAAATTTATTGCTTAACAAACTTGATAGAAGAATTGGAAGCAATATCAGTAAGGCGAATCTGATAGATTCCTGGCGCCAGCGATTGCACATTGATCTCTTCCTCCATTTCTAAAAGATGGCCGGTTTTGACAATTTGACCATTTGAGGAAATGATGGCGAAATTCTTTCCATTGCTTCCAAGATTGGTATTGACCAACAATTTGATATTGCCCGACTGGACTGGATTGGGATAAACCACCAAATCACGTGTGTTTATGGTTAGGATCTCAGGTTCCATGTTCTTGTTCCAGGCTGGAGCAAGGGCTTTGGAATTGAGCATGCTGTTGCGCTTTCCATTGATTTCGAATTGCGCCCTCATGGCGGCCTTTTGACCGGCAGTGAACATGCCCATGCTTGCATCATTGGTAAAGTCCATGAAATTCATGAACATTTCACCTTCAGCAGTATTGTTGCAAGCAGTGGTTTTAGGAAAAACAGGAGCTCCTGAATTGCCACTTCGTTGTTTTGGTGTATCCTCAATTCCATCATCCCCACATTGCTGGTCGCCCCAGAGATGTTTCAATCCCATCCAATGGCCAACCTCATGCGTGAGGGTCCTGCCTAGGTTAAAAGGAGCACTCACCTTGCCAACAGTTCCAAAAGCATCATACCTGATCACAATACCATCCACTTCCCTTTCAGCTCCTGGAAAACTGGCATAGCCAGTCAGCCCTGGGACTGTATTACAAACCCAAACATTCAAATATGATTTTGCATCCCAGGTAGTACTGCCGCCATTGGCTTGGTACTTGATCTTGTCATCATCGGTCCACATCATTCGAGTGGATTTCTTTCTGATGATGCCTGTAGTTTCCTTGCCCATGGGATCAGTCTTGGCCAGTTCAAAGCGGATGCTGGTATTGGCGGCAAGTTTGGCAAAAACCGAAGGAACATTGGAAAAATCCTTGTTCGACTTGGCAAAATCTGCGTTAAGAGAGTTGATCTGGGAAATGATTTGAGCTTCGCTGATGTTTTCAACGGTATTGTTGTACACAACATGAACCACCACGGGGATGGTGATGATTTTTTCGGGAGACATGCTATTGCTCTGTGTGGAGATAACAGACGTGGTCACGTTAGCAATAGCGGAGCAATTGCGTTGTGCATTTACACTGAATACAGTGGAAAAAGAGAGAAGTAGGATGAAAAGCCTCATAATTACCGTTTGGTGATGAGGTTTTCCTAAGAGATTGAATTATTGCGGTATTTCGAAGAATTGGGTTCCCTTTCGGGATGATGCTGGATGTAAAACTTGCACTAAAAATCGGCAAATGCAAGTTGCAAGGCAGATTTTATGATTTTATACCCTGCATTCAATCCATTTTATCCAGAACTTAACAAATTGACTTGAACATCAAGATAAATTCAGGAAATTTGAATCATGAAGAGGATACAAGCATCACTAACGACTGCATGGGTCGTTTTATTGTTTTCCTGCGGAGGAAATACTGAAAAAAACCAGGACCAATCCAACGCTGTTGAAAACCAGGTTGCAGCGCCAGTAAACCTGTCCTATGCCGTAATCAATTCCTATCCTCATGATACTGCAGCTTTCACCCAGGGACTAGAAGTATATGAAAACGGCTTTTTGGAGAGTACAGGACTATTTGGGAGGTCTACCCTTCGCCGAGTTGATATCCAATCAGGCAAAATTTCAAAAAGCCAAAAAATGGACAGCCTCATTTTTGCAGAAGGGCTGACGGTTTTTAATGATACCATTTATCAGTTGAGTTGGGAAAATCACCTGGTATTCATGTATACGGCAAAAGACTTCAAGCCCATTGGCCAACTGCCCTGGACAGGTGAAGGATGGGGAATCACTCATGACAATGACAACCTAATCATCAGCGAAGGATCAGATAAACTTTATTTCGTTGAACCCAAAACACTGAAGCTGAAGAAAATTATAAGTGTGAGAGACCAATATGGTGCCGTCAACAATTTGAACGAACTGGAATTCATTGATGGGTATGTTTATGCCAATCGTTGGCAATATGACTATATCCTCAAGATTGACCCGAATAGTGGTTATGTAGTAGGTGTGATCAACCTGCAGGACTTCCTTCAAAAAAACAGCCGGGTAGACCTCAGTTACCTCAAAAGAGAAGGATCAACAGCAATGCAGTCTGGCGCTGTGCTCAATGGAATTGCGTACAACATAAAGGAAAAAACACTCTACATAACAGGCAAACTCTGGCCTGAGATATTTGAAATCAGGCTACAATAAATGAGTTCAGAATTGCTGATTCAAATGGATTCTTCGAATTTTTAAATTATTTTTGAAAGTATTACGTTTTGAGCCAACCCCATAACAATCCAGCAATGATCGATTCATTTGAGAAAATTCCCATATCCATCCATTCAAGCGCCAAACAAGCCACCAAAATCATTGCTGCCGAGATCGCCAATCTCATCAGAGAAAAGGCAGCAGCTGGAAAAAATTGTGTACTTGGCATGGCAACAGGTTCAACCCCAAAATCTTTGTACGCAGAACTGGTAAGGCTTCACAGGGAAGAAGGTTTGAGCTTTAAAAATGTAGTGAGTTTCAACTTGGATGAGTATTACCCCATGAAACCCGATGCAGCACAGAGCTACCACAGGTTCATGAACAGTTTTCTTTTTTCTCATGTCGATATTGATCAATCCAACATTCACATCCCGGACGGTACGATTGAGAAAGCCAATATCCATTCCTATGCGGACTCCTACGAAAAAGCAATTGCTGATGCAGGAGGCATAGACATTCAGATTCTTGGCATTGGCATCAATGGACATATAGGATTCAACGAACCAGGTTCCAGCAGGAACTCCATCACAAGGATTGCAGCATTGGACAATAGCACCCGCCTTGCCAATGCTTATGAATTTGAAAACATCTCCCAGGTTCCACGGCTTGCCGTTACCATGGGAATCGCTTCCATACTAAAGGCCAAAAGGATCATCCTCATGGCATTTGGCGAAAGCAAAGCCCCCATCATTGCGGACTCCGTTGAAGGGCAAATTACAGACAGCGTTCCTGCGTCTTTTTTGCAGGAACACAACAATTGTATGTTTTATCTGGATGAAGCCTCCTCTCAGGAGCTCACCAGGTTCAAGGCGCCCTGGCTTGCAGGCCAGATAGACTGGACAGAAAAAATCATCCGAAAAGCCGTCTGCAGCATGGCCATTGCTTTGGGAAAACCCTTGCTGATGCTGACCAGGGAAGATTATTTGAACGAAGGGCTGGCTGATCTCATCGAAAGACACGGTCCTGTTTCAGAAGTGAACCTGCGCGTATTCAACGGGCTGAGGGATACCATTACAGGTTGGCCAGGCGGCAAGCCGATGGAAGATGTCCCCAGACATCCTGAAAGAAGGTATCCCGCTTCAAAAAGGGTCATCATCTTCTCCCCTCACCCAGACGATGACATCATTTCCATGGGAGGTACTTTTATGCGCTTGGTTCAACAGGGACATGATGTCCATGTTGGCTACCAAACCTCTGGAAACATTGCAGTGAGTGATGAGTTTGTGATGCGCCAAATCGACTTTGCTGTTGAATTTGACAGCTATTTTGAAATTGACAAGAGTAGGGCTGGCAATATCTGGAAAGATGCTGCAGGATTCATCAAAACAAAAACACAGTACCAAAAAGACACCCCAGAAATCAGGAGCATCAAGGGCATGATTCGCAGAACCGAAGCAAGGGCAACCTGCAGGTATGTGGGAGTTAAAGATGAGAACATGCATTTCATGAACCTGCCCTTCTATGAAACAGGATTGATTGAAAAGAATCCCCCAACTGAAGCAGACATTCAAATACACATGGATTTGATTCGTCAGATCAAGCCTCACCAAATTTTTGCTGCTGGAGATTTTGCTGATCCTCATGGCACCCACAAGGTTTGCTTTGATGTAATGTATGCAGCACTTCAGCGGCTAAAAGCTGAAGGTGATGAGTCAGTCGCCAATTGTAATCTTTGGCTTTACCGTGGCGCATGGGCAGAGTGGGACATGTGGGACATCGACATGGCCATTCCCATGAGCCCTGACCAGGTACTGCAAAAACGCAATGGCATCTTCATCCACCAATCTCAGAAGGATGGTGTAGTTTTTCAGGGAACTGATAGCAGGGAATTTTGGCAAAGAGCGGAAGACCGCAATGCTGACACCTCACAGTTGTTTGATCAACTTGGCCTACCACAATATGCTGCATTGGAAGCATTCATGAGATTTGATTATTGATTAAAGTCTTGTGAAATAGCTTCAACAAAAAATGAGGGCAAGCCTGCAAGCACTACCTTGCAGGTTCAATTTTTCAATCAACATTAGATGGTAGCGATTCTTGCCTTTTTCTTCATTCACTGGTTCTCTTCCTTGTTCTTTCATACGTTCTTTCTGCACCGCTATGCTTCGCATAAAATGTACCTGACCAGTCCTTTTTGGGAGAAGACCTTTTACTTTTTAACCTGGTTTTTCCAAGGCTCCAGCTATCTGGTGCCAAGAGCTTACGCTGTGATGCACAGGATGCACCATACCTACAGTGATACGGAAAAAGACCCCCACTCTCCCCATTTTTTTAAGGACGTTTGGGAAATGATGATGCATACCCGCAATATTTACAATGCTTTCCTAGTGGGCAAAAATGTTCCTGATACTGAGTTTACCAAAGATTATCTCCCCATATGGAGTAAAATGGATAAAATTGGCGACAGCCTTATCACCAGAATTTTGTGGATCGCTGCTTATATCACCTTTTATGTAGTTTTTGCCCCAGCCTGGTATTGGTACCTGCTGCTCCCTATTCATGCCTTGATGGGGCCTGTACAAGGTGCTATCGTGAATTGGGTAGGACATAAATATGGCTACTCGAATTTCGACAATGGCGATCATTCAAGGAATTCTGAGCGTTGGGGCATTTTTCTGCTGGGCGAATTGTTTCAAAACAACCACCATTATTTCCCCAAATCAGCAAAATTTGCCGTGAAGAAATATGAGTGGGACCCCACCTTCTTTGTCATGCGCATCCTGAATAAATTGGGAATTATTCAAATTCAATATCAACTGGGTTCTGTTTAATTTAGAAATAATCGTATATTTGCACCCCAAATCGGCCCCGTAGCTCAATTGAATAGAGCATTTGACTACGGATCAAAAGGTTTCAGGTTTGAATCCTGACGGGGTCACGAAAACCAAACACAGCCCATTGTAAATCAATATTTTACGATGGGTTTTTTGTTTTTGGTAAAACATAGGTGAAAAAGTACGATCGGCTGCAAATTTCATTTGGACAGACCAATTGAGGGAATCAATTTGATTTTTCTTTAAATTGTTGTAAAACAACCATAACATGAAACCCATTCGCCTTTCATCGTTATTGCTATCTGTACTGCTGTTTATGCTGCATAGTGTAGCAAAAGGAAAAAATGAATCAACTTTAAACATAGCAGATACCATTCCATCCGCACCGGCTGCGCAAACCTGGTATGGAAAATTTGGCTTTAAATACACTTATGTAGGACAAACTGTCTACCAATTGGGATTGGATAACCAACCTAACCACCGATTAAAAATTGAGAACATTTACACCACAAAAAAAACGGGTGTAAATATCAGGCATACAGGCGTTAATGCTGATAGTTCAGTACCCGCCTTAAGCGGAGGCGGTTTTGCCTGGTTTCCAAATGGAGGCACCATCAACCTGAAACCAGGTGATACTACTGTTGTTCAAGGCTGGTCGAGTGGCTGGGGAGAATGCAGTTGCATCAACACAGGTGTAAACAACAAACTTGTACGTTTTGTTTTTTCGTATGACTCAACCTATTACGGGCCAGATGGGCTACCGGATGGTACCATAACGTTATATGATACCATTTATCAACCCATCAAACTTCTTCAACGCACTTCAACCGAACTTCAAAGTATCGCTTCACTCCAAACCAACGCTGTACAACAATCTATTTCAGGAATGTTCATTATTCCTGGATACCTGAAAAACTCAGCAACGCTGAACACAATGAGCATCAATACCAATGAAGCGAGTATTAATTTTCATCCATCTCCAACAAGTGGTGTTCGCATCGCAGACTCATTAGGAAACCAATACATATTTTTTAATCTGAGGGTTAATCCGCGCAATGACTACAGAATTCAAGCAAACTTCAACTCAAACAATACTTCCCTATTTATTCCACCTGCAAATATTGTAGTGCCTTCCAATAAATCTGTAAATAATCTATCTGCAGTTGCGCTACCCTATGGAAAAGCAAAGTTTTCCAGCGATTCAATCAAAGTATATGAAACTGAAACAGGTTTTTGGCGTACCGTATTTTCTCCCGGTGATAGTTCAGTGACTGTGTTTCCCGGTCAGGAAAACTGGTACGGAAACACAACAAGTGAAAAAAACAACCGTCGTGCCTTATCCAAGGTGATGAAATTTAGTGTGGCGATGGCCACTTATGGCAATAAACTTTGGGAAAGAGCAATTCCTTATGAATCCTGGGGAGGTGGTGTCAGCAAAGACGGAGCTGTGGTGGCTTACATGATCAACCAAACTGGATTTGAGGCCAATCTGCAGAACGATCCCAATGTGGATTGGGTAGGCATATTGGATGGAAGAACTGGTGCGAAATTATACGGCCTGCGTGGAAACCAGTCCTTGATGAGCGGATTGGAAGTTTCTGTCTCAAACAGGGGTCAATACCTTGCTTTGGGTTCAACAGGAAACGGGCAAGTTTCTGTATTTAGGAATAATGGAACCAGTGCCACGCTAATGTGGGAAAATGCAGCTGATTCTCTGCTTGACATCAACAAATTTATTGGGCAAGTTCGTAAAATAGTATTCTCGAGTGATGATAAATATCTTTTTGTAGGGTCTGGTGATATGTACTTGAGAAAATATGAAGTGCAGACAGGAAAACTGATTTGGAAATCATACATTGGCGGGTGGCCCTTTGTCAATGGAATTTCCGTTGCAAATGGGTATGTCGCTACAGGCACCAAGTCGCGCGACAGAACCTTGGTTAGGGAAAGCGATGGGCAAGTAATTTATCATTCTGGCACACTGGGTTTTGATGTACACATGGACTCTGCATTTGCAGGACCTGTATTTGGTTTTGGCAATTTGGTTACAGATGCAAGCTCAGGAAGACCTATTGCAAAAGTTGGAGGAAATGCAGTGAAGCATTCGATATTGAATGGCGATTTTGCTGTTTCAGGTGATCGCTATCTGGAACTCTATTCCCGGCATGGTGGAAACCCTTTGGTGCAGAGAACAACAGCATTGGGAACAGGCTCAGGAGAAAACTGCCAATCCGGTTGGGTTTCGCCAACAGGTGACAGAGTAGTAATTACGGGCAGAGACCTCACAAGCTCAAGTGTATTCCCGAGAAAGACAGTTGGTTTTTTTAAAGTCAATCGAGAGATCAACCGCTACCCCATTCTTGACTCAGTAGGCAGCAAAAGCTTTAATGTAGGAGATAGTCTTCGGTTCAAAGTATCTTACAGGGACTTTGATGATTACAATGTACCCAACACCCAATTAAAATTAGTTGCTAGTGGAGATACAAGTGGCTTGAAGGTCATTGTAAGAGGAGATTCGCTCATTGTTTACGCTGTTGATTTTACTGGTACAAGCAGTATCACAATAAGCGTTTCAGAAACTGCGTCTACAGAGAAATTTTCAGTTACAGAGAAAGTATCTATACGCGTAATTTGTTCAGCACCGGCTATCCCAACCAGCACGACAACTACAATTGCATATTGCAAAAATGCCGCCTCTAGTGCTTTAACAGCAACTGCTGCAACAGGCAGTAGTTTAATTTGGTACACTGCAAGCACAGGAGGTACAGGAAGCAGTACAGCGCCAATTCCATCTACCGCCTCAGTAGGTACTCAACGATATTACGCCGCATCAATCATCAGTGGTTGTGAGAGCGAAAGCAGGCTGGTTTTTGCTGTAACCGTAAATGAAGGTCCTTCCCTTTCAGCCATTGGTGGTGGGTCTGCAGTATGCATGGGATCCAGTCTTGCACTAACGCATGCCACGAGTGGTGGAACCTGGTCAACTACAACATCCTCTGTTGCAACATTGTCAAGTGCTGGACTTCTAACACCAGTATCAGCAGGATCTGCAATAGCTAGCTATACTGTAACCTCAAATGGTTGTCCCTCCACAGTCTCTGCAACAATTACAGTTTCGGCAGTTCCTGCTGCTCCCACTGTAGCATCTGTTTCTTATTGCGAGGGTGCTACAGCTGTAGCACTCTCCGCAACTGCCACCAGCGGAAATTCACTTTCCTGGTATGGAACCAATTCAACAGGTGGAACAGCAAGTGCTACTGCACCAGTCCCTGCTACCAATACTGCTGGCAGTATTGATTATTATGTACTTCAAAAATCAGCTGCCAACTGTGAGGGACCTAGAGCAAAAATTACTGTAACAGTAATTGGGAAACCTTCGGCACCATCAGTAACAGCAGTTGCCTATTGTTTGGGAGCCACATCAACTCCACTAACTGCGACTGCTTTGTCAGGTGCAACACTCAACTGGTACGGCACAAATGCCACTGGAGGCACAGCTTCAGCATCAGCACCTACTCCTTCCTTGGCTACAGTGGGAACAGTTGACTATTACGTCAGTCAAACCTTGTCTGGGTGTGAAGGCACAAGATCAAAACTTTCTGTTACAACCAAAGACATTCCAGCAAAACCTACCATTTCAAGAGATGCCAACGGGAATCTTGTATCCACTGCCACTGCGGGAAACCAATGGTATAAAGATGGCACTTTATTGACTGGCATTACCGGAACAACTTATAAACCGGATGCTGCCGCACACTACACTGTCAAGTCAACTGTAAATGGATGTACAAGTGCTGCTTCGGAACAATACTACTTTGTGCTCACTGCGTTGAGCAACTTATCAACAAGCACCTTTGTCCGTATTTATCCCAATCCCGCTAGTGCATTTGTACAAATAGAATTTGACCCAGCAAGATTGGGGCTGATCCAATTAGAAATTCTGGATTTTTCAGGAAAAATAATAGCTGAAAGGAAAACCTTGCGCCCGGGAAAATATTATTTTGATAGAGAATTTCAGGGAATATGCACCTTGAAATTCTACAATTCAAATGGAATACCGCTTCAATTGACAAAACTATTTAGGTATTGATCCTGCTGGGCTTACGAAAACCACTGTAACATCTGTTATGGTGGTTTTTTTATTGGAAAAATCGTCAATTATTTAGATATTACTGTCTGTACAGGCTTAGTGTGCTTGTTTAAAAAACGTTAATCGGATAAATTAAATATTCTGCCATCAATTATGAAAAATAATAGAAAATTCTTTTCCCTCTTCCTGTTTGTTCTTTTGTCGATTGGGTTGTCAGTCAACGCTCAGTTATCTGTAAGCGTTGACAGTAAGGCAATTCAAATTAAATCAGAAAAGACCGCATATTCCTTTACACCCTCTTTCACCATTTTGTACAGTGCTACAGATCCTGACATGATGATGAAACCGTTGAACATCAAATCTTTATCCTACAACGTATTGACCTGGAAAGTGAAGGATAGCAGCAAGGCTGATTTTGTACAAAAGGCAATAGGCAAAGAAACGGCTGGAGACGGTTTTGATGACCATATTTTGAGAAAGGCGGCCGAAAAAAGGACCGGAGCCATACACAATGTGGGTGAGTCGACGAGCATAATAACAAACAATGTTCGACATGCAGGCGACACCGCCTTCTTTGAGTTTCCCGCATCCCCAAAATTTGTTCTGAAAGCCTATGTTTTAAAAAAAGCAAAGCCCTATCCTATTTTACAATACGAGTTACAACCTCGGGTGCAAGGGTATTTCAGTGTAGGATACACAGGTGCCCCTATTCTGACAGAAGAGAAAGCAATGGGCATCTGGCAGCCGTTGATCTGGCAGGAAAAAAGAATTCCGGAAAATGCTTTTCTTACACCAGCATTCATGGCAACACTGCCCACTACAATGGCATTTGATGGCAAGAATACAATTGGTGTTATGGCATCACCGGACGCCATTCCTTTTCAACCCTTACCAATATTGGCAAACAGCCAATTCGGCATTGGCCTGCTTAATTCCCAAAAGAACATACAACCCAGTGTATATGCCCCAATCCCCGGAGGATTCAAATCAAAAATGAAGGCAGGCGAACCATTCAGTTTTACGCTGCACCTGGTGGTAGAACCCAAGACAATCAATCGCACCTATGAAAGCATCGCAAGGAACATATTTGGCTTTAAAGACTACCGGAGCAATGCCATCAGTACGCTGAACAAAACGCTGGACAATATCATAGATTATTCACTGTCAGGGTATACCTGGTATGTCGATAGTCTTAAAGGATATGCTTATGCAACCGATGTACCCGGTGCCGTCAAAAACGTATCCAGCCTCAATCCTCTCGAACTGGCCATTGTGCGGGACGATGCAAACATGTTTGAGAAAAGGGCTTATCCGCAAATTGAATACATGCTCTCAAGAGAGAAATTTCTTTTCAGTCTGGACAGTACACAAAAGATTCAGAATCCATCACGAAGATTAAAAGGGCCTGTTGCACCCTTGTCAGAACTGGGCGCTTTATACACAGTCCTCGGAAAGCAAAATCCTTTTTTCTTACAGCAGATGGAAAAAGAATATGGAAAATCGAGAACCAGGAACATGGAGGTAGAAGAAAAAGGAAATAGCTGGATCAATGCGATGCACTTGTTCACAACAACTGGGGATTCCGCTTACCTGAAGACTGCAATTGGCAAAGCATCTGTTTACCTGCAAACAAGGGTTAATACGGCACAAACTGATTTTAAGGATCCTCTTGCAGGTGGGTTTTTCTTTTGGCCAGCCTATACCAACCGCTGGATTGAACTCTTGCAACTCTATGAGATAACAAAAGAAAAATCTTTCCTGGATGCGGCAGTTGAAGGTGCTCACAACTATACCCAGTTCATATGGATGGTGCCCGCCATACCCGATAGCTTGGTTACCGTAAACAAGGATGGAAAGGCTCCTTATTACTGGTACCTGAAAGCAAAGGGTCACAAGCAAATGTATTATCCTGAGGAAAAAGTACCGGCCTGGAGGCTTTCAGAAACAGGTCTTACGCCTGAATCTTCTGGTACATCAACTGGTCATAGGGGAATTTTCATGACCAATTTTTCGCCCTGGATGCTGCGTTTGGGATATTATGCCAAGGATAGCTTTTTAACGAATGTTGCCAAAGCTGCTGTTATTGGTCGATACAGAAGTTTTCCAGGTTATCATATCAATACGGAAAGAACAACGGCCTATGAAAATGTTGACTTCCCTTTTCACAAACATGAAGACCAAAGTGTTAACTCATTTCACTACAACCATATTTTACCGATGGCTTCCATGTTGTTGGACTACCTGGTAACGGATGCATTTGTACGAAGCAAGGGTGCCATTGATTTCCCTGCTGAATACATAGAAGGCTATGCATACCTGCAAAGTAAAATGTATGGCGCACGCACTGGTAAATTCTATTCTACCAACAATGTCAAACTGTGGATGCCGGGGAGTTTGCTTCAAACCGATAACATAGAACTCAATTATGTGTCTGCTAGAAAATCCGATACATTGTTTCTTGCATTTACCAATCAATCCAAACAGAACATCAAAAGTGTATTTGCGCTCAATGATTCACTTGCGAAATTGACCACTTCAGCATCCATGGATATCTGGCAAAATAACAAATGGACGAGGGTTCCTCAAATGGCAAAACAATTGTCTGTTCAGGTTGCTGCGAATGGCATTACCGCTGTCAGGTTAAATGGCGTTAAAATGCAGAGTGGTTTTCAGCAAAAACTGTTGGGGGCAGAAACAAACGAGGCTGCCGACTATGTCCATCTATCAGAGGGAAATGCCAATGCCATGCTCCTGCACCTGGGCAATTATGACAAACGCCTTTATGTTTACCTGGAAGATGATGACAACAAAGTGAAAACAGCTACCCTTCAATACAAACTTGCTGATGGGAAGATGGTCATGCTGGAGGATAAACAATATCCTTTCGAATTCACTGTGCCACTGCAAAAGCAGTCTGGTATTCAATTCTCACTGATCCTGAACAAAACAAACGGAGAAAAAGAGGAAAGCAAAGAGGTAACGCTGGGAGGGAATTAAAAACCGTCTAGAAAAAGACCACTATTGCACTATCCTTTTCTTCACCATAAATCCAAAAACCAATTTCGCAATATAATTGTATCCTTCCTTGTTGGGATGTACACCGTCACTAGTGGTCATTAAATTGGATCTTCCTTCAAATAACTTCGTCAGGTCCAGAAAATAAGCGTCCTCAGCCTTCGCAATCTTTCTGGTTCTCTTGCGCAGTTCCCAGAGCCTTGGCCTTCTCAGGGTCAGGTCATTAATTCTTTCAGGAGACAACCCTTCTGTGGCAATGACCATATCCAAAGGGCTGCAGAGGATGAAAGCACAGTTCGGATTGATGTCTTTTATCGCCTTAATGTATGTTGAATAATCTTTTTCAAAATCACCAATATGTTCCCAATTGTATCGGGGTGATCCTACCGTTTCATTTGTACCAACTTCAATAACAACAACGTCAGGCCGGAACAACTTCAATGAATCCACTGTTTTCCAGATATTGGGTGTACCAAAACGGATTACTGTGGCACCCCCTATTCCAAAATTCTTCACCTGATATCCAGAATATCCACCGCCCTGCAAAAGTGAATGTAACACAGCAGGATAAGATTCTGACGCAGGGTTCTGGACCCTGGCCCCAAAGGTGATGCTATTTCCTATGCAGGCTATTTGAACCTTTTTGCTTTGCGCATTACTTTCTTGAACATGAACCAAGCAAATGACGAACAGCAATAAATACCTAAATACTTCTCTTATACTATTCATATTCATAAAGATAATAAAAGAACTATACAGGTTAGTTCTTTTTGGGAGTAGAACCTAAAGTAGAATATAAAACAGTGCAACAACAATGATGATAAAAAACGCATAAAGAACGATTTGCCCATACCCTTTTTCAGCAGTTTTTACCGTTTCTTTTCCGATAACTTCATTCACTTGAGCGGTGAATTCATTTTCTTTGTTGAGAACCGTCTTCAACATTTCCTTGCCATCTTCCTCGATGGATAGGATACTGAAATGATCATGCAAAGAGGCAAACACTTGATTTGAGATGGAGAGAATGGAGGAAAACGATACTGCTGCGTTCAATTTGCCCATGATCAACACCTCATGCCCCAAGGCAATTGAAATTGAATCCATGGTCAATTGATGGCCATTGCCTTCATTGATTACGATGCTGTTCCGCACATGGGTTGTTATCAGCTGCTTGAACTCATCGTTTGACAATGCATTTACATCTGTTTTGGGAAATTGATGCTGCAAAGCAAGCTGAAACGACAACAATGGCGCCCTTACCATGAGGCTCCAATTGCTGGATGAAGTTTTACTGAAGGCCAATGTGGACACTTGTGGATTGTGTCCGAAGGCTTGAACAGTAAACAAGAGTGCCAAGATAAAACCGATGCACTTACATAAAAATTGATGCATGCAGGCGGATTAAAATGAAGCTGAAAAGGAGCCTGGCAATCCCCTGAATCCATTGATGAATTTGTTGGACCCTGCAGAAGCAACATGGTAGTGATAGCCACGAACAGTATCATAATGGCCTC
>JACCDP011150887.1_pt1 | contig 26476 bp, 25 predicted proteins | sample 7445841 | NCBI WGS metagenome assembly JACCDP01 (sample SAMN15323441, study PRJNA562643) | freshwater metagenome | isolation source: river surface water | place: USA:Blue River Watershed | collected 2017-08-17 | reverse complement strand
TTCAATTCATTGACAAAAGCGTGTTTTTTTTCTATGATTGAAAAGCGTGTGCCCCCTTAGTTAAATGGCATAACGAGTCCATGGTAAGGACTTATTGTCAGTTCGATTCTGGCAGGGGGCACCATTGAATCCTTCGAAGGATTTTTTTTATTTTCAAGACTACTTACAATCGTTATAATGTCCAAGAGGATACACATATGAAAGTTAAATTAATCTCATACTCCCAACCGCAAGAAGCCCTTAAACTTGAAGGACTTTCGAATGCTCAGGAACTCATCGCATTTTGTGCCCGTGTATCCAATCCCACAAATCAAATGAACATGACGACTTCCGATAAGTTAATCCGCTACCTTGTTAAACATAAGCATTGGTCACCATTAGAAATGGTGTCATTATGTTTAGAAATCGAAACTACACGCGATATCGCAAGACAAATTTTAAGGCATCGTTCCTTTTCCTTTCAAGAATTTTCACAACGTTATGCCGATCCAACTCAACATTTAGAATTCACCACAAGAGAAGCGCGTTTACAAGATGATAAAAATAGACAAAATAGTATTAAATTAAGTGATCAACCCAATGGACCTTTATTGCAACAACAATGGGAAGAAAAACAACAAGCGATGATTCAACTTGCAAAACAAACGTATACATGGGCTATTACTAATGGCATTGCGAAGGAACAAGCACGGGCTGTTCTTCCTGAAGGATTAACGATGTCTAGACTGTATATGAATGGAACCTTAAGAAGTTGGGTCCATTATCTTGAATTACGTTCGGGAAACGGCACGCAATTGGAACATATGGAAGTTGCACTAGCCTGTGCTAACGTGATTACCAAAGTATTTCCATTAATCCAAGAATTTATTGTTCATGAAGAAGAAAAGTCCTAAATCAAAGCGATTTTGGATTGTTACCTTTTCTATCGTAGCCATCATCTCCATGGCACCATTTTCAAGTTATCCATTGAGTTATCAACCTCAGGATAACGCGAAGGTTGCCTATACGAGTGCAACTCAATTTAATGGTTATTACGAGTTTAAGATTGAATCGGCTTCCGTTGGGATTATTTTTTATCCTGGAGGACTCGTTAACCCTATCGCTTATGCTGGTCTCGCTAAAGCCTTATCCTTAGAAACCAATAGTTCTGTCTTTGTCACGCAACCCTTATGGAATTTAGCCATTACGAATATTGAAGGTGCAACCGCTATTATCAACTCAAATCCAATGATTCAAAGCTGGTTTTTGGGTGGTCATTCATTAGGTGGAAGCAGTGCAGCGTTTTATGCCATTGATCATATCAATACCATTCAAGGTTTATTCTTTTTAGCAAGCTACACAACGCAAGATGCAGACTTTTCAAGTGGTCTACTTCCCATCCTAACAATCACAGGAAGTAACGATCAAATTTTAGATATTGAAACCTATCAATCTGCTCAAGTTTATACCTCACCAATCACAACCAATGTAATCATTGAAGGTGGTAATCACAGTCAATTTGGTGATTATGGTTTTCAACGTGGAGATGGTGAAGCAACCATTTCTTTACTTGAACAAATGAACCAAACTATCTTTGCAATTGAAACCTGGTTATCGACGTTGGTTCAATAACATCAATAATCCAAAGCCAATCACTGGGATGCTTGCAAGATACCAGTTCCTAAATAATTGCTTGGATCGATAGATACTCCATACATATAAGACTAGAAAATCAACCGTCATGATGCCTACGAGTGAATCACTGATGAATTGATGAACATATAAAACTGGATTCCCAAACCAAAAAGCTTGTGTCATGATCACCGCCGTCAGAATCATTAACGTTACCAAGATGAATTGAATCCATTTGAGCATAGGCCGATGGGAAGCTGATGCTTTTTTATAACCAAGTAAAATACTAAATGCACCACCCACAAAACCAAACAGAAATGGTAAAATTCCCCATTTCGAATGTGGTTGAAAACACAAATAATCGATTAAGAAGTAAATTGGAACCAAGCCCATCAAATTAAAAAAAGAAGCAGCAAAAGGATCTGCTTCACCCTGAAGGATGGAAATGAAAAGCATTGAATCTGCTTGAATCAATAAAACATAGATGATTGTATAAACAACCAGACTTAACCATAAAATAAAAGCAAATTTGTTCATGAACCAATTAAATCAGCAGCGATTAAAGCGGATTGATAGATCGTAGGTAAACCACTTCCTGGATGCGTTCCGCCTCCGACGAGATAGAGATTTTTTAAACCTTGGAATCGATTATGAGGTCTAAAATATAAAAGCTGACTAAAATGATGAGAGAGATTAAAATTAGCTCCTAAATGAACATGATATTGATCTTGCCAATCCAATGGTGAGATGATGTGTTGCTTAATAATATGCTTTCTTAAATCCTTCATGCCAGGAAGCTTTTCAATACGTGCTAGGATTGAATCCGCATAGGATTTTGTTATGGTTTGCCAGTCAATGTTAGCCTTTAAATTTGGAACAGGAACAAGGATATACATGGCGCTTTGATTTGCTGGGGCAAAACTTGGATCAATGATACTTGGATTTTGAATATAGAAAGATGGGTCTTTGGATAATGTAAGTTCTTTGGTTAATTCTTTTACAAAGGTTGCATAGTCTTTTGAAAAAACAACATTATGGTGTGCAATTGGATACATTTTATCCAATCCAAGATAAAGGTTAAAGGTTGAACAAGAATAATTTAGTGAAGACAAACCTTTCGTTTGATATCGTCGGGGTCTAAATTTTTCATCGATTAATTGAATCGCTTGACTAAAGTCACCATTCATCACAACTTGATCTACCTTAATCCATTTTTGATTAACTTTCATACGCTGAATACGATGGTTTTCAACTTCTAACTTTTGGACATGTTGAGAAAGCTTAATGGTTACACCCATTTCAATTGCTAGTTTTGCCATGGCTTCATTTAACTGATAAAGACCACCCACCACATGATAAACACCATATTCATGTTCCATAAAAGACAACATACTAAAGATAGATGGGCATTCCCAAGGTGACATCCCTAAATATTTGGCTTGAAATGCCATGGAGTAAATGAGTTCATCTTGATGAAAAAACTTCTTTAAACGTTGGTAAAGTGACTTTCCTAAGTCAATTTCATCAAGCGCGGATAATACTTTTGGATTAAGAAACTGAAATGGAGAATGAAAAGGAAGTTGAAGAACAGGGAGCAATTTCTTTAATCGTCTTGCTTCCTTTTTTAAATAAAGTTGATAACCATTTTCTTCGCCGGGAAACACGCGATGAATTTCTTTCATCATCTTTCCATGATCCTGATAAGGTCTAAAAACTTTATTGCTAAAATATAAATCATAAAGCGGTTCAATTGGTTTTAAAGTAACGTAATCTTCAAGCTTTTTACCAATTCTTTTAAATACTTCATCTAAGACATAACGGTAGATAAAAAAAGTTGGGCCAGCATCAAATGTAAATTCATCCATTTTAATAAAACTAGAACGTCCGCCGACTCGATCGTTACGTTCATAAATTGTGACTTGATGACCTTGGTGAGCAAGTAAAAGACTCGCGGCTAAACCGCCCGGACCTGCACCAATCAAGGCAATTTTATGACTTGAGACATTTTTTGTTGATTTCATAAAAAAATAACAACTTTATTATACATTTGATTTCTTTTTTTTGCTCTTGAAATGTTTGCTTTTTTTATAATTTAGTGTATATTAAAGATGCTTAAGAACGAATCTTAGGCCCTCGCAAGAAAATTACGAGAGTGGAGTAATCCACTCTTTGTTTTTTTAAGGAGATATATGGCAGTGATAGAAAAAATAGAAGCGTTGATCAAACCACCAATTGAGTCGTTAGGATTATCCCTATTTGAGGTAACACTTACGCTTGAACAAGGTGAAAAGTTCCTTAGGGTCCTTATTGAAAAACCTAAAGGCAGAATCGGATTACAAGAAATTATTCAAGTCACACAATTGATAAATCCACTGCTAGATCAAGCCGACATTATTCCTGAACATTACGTATTAGATGTGGCAAGTGCAGGCGTTGAGCATCCAATTCACCTTGATGAGCTTCCTCAATATATTCAACGATTTGTCTACCTTCATCTCATGCACCCGTTTGAAGGTGAGAATTTGATTGAAGGAAAACTCATGCAGATTCAAGAAGATGAGATTCAGATTGAAGTCATGATAAAGGCAAGAAAAAGAGTACTGACGATAAAAAGAAAGGACATTGACTACGCAAGATGAGCTGTAGCAATGAAATAAAAACTAACCATGATTGACACCAAAGCATTAATCCAAGCCATCGACCTCATTGAACAAGAAAAAGGCATCTCAAAAGACGCCATTATCATCGCTCTTAAGGAAGCTTTAGAAAAAGCTTATCGAAAGCAACTTGGATCGATTGACGATGCTCTCGTAAGAGCGGACATTGACCTCAAAAAAGGCATAATCAAATTATTTCAACTTAAAACAGTGGTTGAAAACGTTGAAGATGACTTTTTAGAAATCTCTCTTGAAGAAGTGAAGGCACTTGGACTCACCTACAATATTGGTGATACGTATCAAATTGAAGCCTCACCTGAAGATTTCCAAAAATCAGCCGCAATGACTGTCAAAGCTATCCTCAGACAAAAAATTGCTGAAGCAGAAAAATCTGCATTGTTTGAAGTTTACAAAGATAAAATTGGTGAAATGATTGTCGGTCAAGTTGAAAAAATCGACGAACGTTCAGCAATTGTAAATATCGGTCGCACGTCAGTTTATTTACCAAGTTCGAAACGTATTCCAGGCGAAACCTTTAAAGTAGGCGATCGTATCAAACTTTATGTTGTGGATGTGGAATCTACGACGAAAGGTGCACAAATTGCCGTATCCCGAATTCATGAAGGTTTCTTAAGACGGTTATTCGAAGAAGAGTTACCAGAAATTTATGAAGGTACTGTCATCATTAAGGATATTGCTCGTGAAGCTGGATTACGTTCAAAAGTAGCCGTCTACTCACTTGATCCTAATGTTGATGCAGCAGGTGCATGTATTGGTCAAAATGGCTCACGTATCCAAAAGATTGTTGGTCAGTTAGGCAATGCAAAAGATAAAGAAAAAATTGATATCATCGCCTACACTGAAAATCTTCCACTTTATTTGGTTGAATCTTTAAAACCTGCTCAAGTGACGGGTATTATCGTCGATGAAGTGAATAAAAAAGCGACCATGATTATTGCAGACGACAATCTTGGTACTGCGATTGGTCGTCGTGGTGTCAATCCAAGATTGGCCACAAAATTAACAGGTTATCAAATTGAAATTAAAGACTTAACCGCTGCAACTGCAGAAGGGTTGAAATACTTACCAGTTGATCAATTAAGAACCCAAGACGATCTTAGAAAACAAAGAGAAGCCCTTCCTAACCCAACTCAAGGTCAACGTACAACCTCATCATCAACACGCGTTCATGATGAATCTTTTACGATGGAAGATGTGATGTCCCCACGCCAAGATGATGCAGGTGTTGAAAAAGTTGCAAAGGATAAAGAAGAAACTGAAGTTATTTCCCCATCTACTGGAACCATTCCATCCGCTACTGTCACTGAATCAACTGTCAAGCCTGCTGCGAAAGTCGTTGCCAAACCTACCTTTATTCAAGAAGCACCAAAAGTTACGGTCGTTAAAACCACCAAGACGCTTGAAGAGCTTGAAAAACAACTCGAGCAACAAAAAGCAAGAACACCAAAACCAGATCGCTTTGATAAAAAGAAAAAACCATTTAAGAAAAGAGAACGCGACGATAAACCAGCTACACCTAATATTGGCGCTTCTTCAGAATCGGTTAATCCAGCAAATTTCATGAAAATTTATGATGATGAAACACCTGTAGCGGAAGAAACCCCAGTTGCAGAAGTAGAAGAAACCGAAACCGATATTGAGGATTTCGATGAATATTACGAAGAAGAAAAATAGTATTCCCCTTCGTCGCTGCATGGTCACAGGCGAACAACTCCCGAAATCCGCTTTAATTCGGCTTGTTAAAACCCCAGACCAAAAGCTTGAAATCGACCTTACCTTAACGGGAAAACTCAATGGTCGTGGAGCTTATTTAAAAAAAGACCCATCCCTAATGGATGCCTTGAAAAAAGGCCGTTTCATCCAAAAGAATCTTAAGATAGAACCTGACGATTCGTTTTACGCAAAATTACAAACGATCTTACATGGATAAATGGTTACAACAATTACACTTTGTTATTAAAGCTCGCGCATATTTAACGGGTGAACTTGCGATGAGAGCACTATCCAAAAAACAGGCATATTATGCAATTATTGCCTCTGATACATCGACCAACCATTTACAATCGATTCAAGAACGTTTGCAGTTTTATAAAATCCCATCGATCGTCACCTTATCAAAATCTGTTTTATCAGAACTTACAGGAAGTAAACAAGTTGTAATGCTCGTCATTACAAATTCAGGTTTAGCAAAGACGCTTAAAGAAAAGGAGCCACTTTATGAAAAAAACTCCAGCGATTAGACAAGAAAATACGCAAGGTAATTTAGGCAAAACCGAAACTGCCAAAGTTACGGGTGATGTTTTCATCTATAACGAACCGATGACGCTGACAGCTTTTGCTAACAAATTAAATAAACCTGCTCCTGAAATCATCAAATTTTTATTCATGAATAAGAAAATGATTACCATGAATGCCATGCTAGATGATGAAACCATTGGACTTGTATGCTTGCATTACGGCTTGGATTTTAAAAAAGAAAAAATCGTCGCCGCAGAAAATATTGAAGAATATGTCATGGAAGATGATGCGAAAAATTTACTAGAAAGACCACCTGTTGTCACGATTATGGGCCACGTTGATCATGGGAAGACTACGCTCATTGATGCCATAAGAAGTTCCAACATTGCGGAAGGTGAATTTGGTGGTATTTCTCAGGCAATCGGTGCTTATCAAAGGGAATTTAAAGGTAAAAAAATTACCTTTATCGACACGCCAGGACATGCGGCGTTTACTGCGATGCGAAGTCGTGGTGCCAAAGTGACGGATATCGTCGTCCTTGTTGTTGCTGCAGATGACGGTGTCATGCAACAAACCAGAGAAGCAATTGATCATGCGATGGCCGCTGAAGTGCCCATTATTGTTGCCATTAATAAAATGGACAAACCTACGGCAAATCCCAAACGTGTCAAAGAAGAATTAATGAAATTAAATATCATCGCCGAAGAATTCGGTGGTGAAAATATCTTTGTTGAGATTTCTGCTAAAGCAAAAACAGGTATTGATGAATTATTAGAAAATATCTTATTGGTCGCTGAAGTAAAAGAATTAAAAGCGAATCCAGACCGATATGCATCCGGAACTGTATTAGAAGCGGTTTTAGATAAGCGTGAAGGTCCCAAAGCCACTTTGCTCATTGAAAATGGAACCCTTAATGCTTCAGATTATCTTGTTGTTGGAAGTGTCTTTGGTAAGGTTCGTAGAATGACAAATGAATATCATAAAGCCTTAAAAAATGCGACACCCTCAACACCTGTTGAAGTCATTGGTTTAAGCGAAGTACCCATTGCTGGTGATTCCTTTATGGCCTTTCCTACTGAAAAGCAAGCTAAAGAAATTGCTGAAAAACGTCAATTACTCAAAACTGAAACTTCACGTCAATCCAGTAATACAAACTCAATTGAAGCACTTAACGAAAAACTAAACGCTGGTGATTTAACGTCCATTAATCTCATCATTAAAACTGATAATACCGGGTCATTAGAAGCGATCAAAGCGTCATTAGAAAAATTAAATGCTGAAGGTGTCAAATTAAAAATTATTCGCACCGATATTGGAGCGATTACTGAAAACGACGTCATGTTGGCGTTATCTTCTAAAGCCCTTATTTATGGATTTAATATTCGTCCTGATTCCTCTATTCAACAAAAGGCCAATGAATTAAAAGTTGATATTCGACTACATCGCATCATCTATGCTTTGCTTGAAGAAGTGGAAGCCATGATGAAAGGCAAAGTCAAAATTAAGATGATTGAAACCAAACTCGGTCAATTTGAAATTCGTCAGATTTTCAAGTTAACCAAAGCTGGTGTTGTTGCCGGTGGAATGGTCATCAGTGGTCAAATGGTTAATCAAGCCATGATCCGATTAATTCGCAATGGTACGATTGTCCATGAAGGAAAAATTAGTTCCTTAAAACGATTAAAAGATGAAGTTAAGGAAGTAAAATCAGGTTTTGAATGCGGTGTTGCGATTGAAAATTATCAAGATATGAAGGTAGGCGATATCATTGAAGCTTACCAAATGGTGGAGGACAAGGCATGAACCATAGACAATCTCGTGTAAATTCAACCATCGTCAAACACATCACCGATATCATTCAATTTTCTTTGAAAAATCCTCAAGTCCGGTTTGTCACGGTAACCGATGCCCAAGTAACCCCCGATCATACCTATGCAAAAATATTTGTTTCTTTTATGGGAGCAGAAGATAGCTTAAAACAATTAGAAATTCTTAGAAAAGCTAAAGGTTTTATCCGCACTGAGTTAGCACAAAGAATGGATATTTATAAAGTACCCGACCTTGCTTTTTTTCTTGATGATACGTTTGAAAAAGCAGAAAAACTAGAAAAGACTATCGCTGACGCTAAAGCAAAAATTAAAAAGTAGTTCGATTTAATTTCTTTTCCATGGCAATATGTTCAATATTCGCCTCAATAAAGATTTTTCCTTTTGATTGATAACCTAAATCAGCATAAAACTTCTCTAAATATAATTGAGCGTGCAATTCAATGGTCACGGTTGGATAAAGTCCAACGATGTATTGTTCAAACCATTTCATCATGGTTTTACCAAATCCTTGCATACGATAACCCTTTAATAAGGCAATACGTCCTGGATGAATGATGTTTTGATCATCTTTGTAATAACGCATCGTTCCCACTGGGACATGATCCAAAAAGAATAAGAACGAAACGCTCGTTAAATCACTTCCATCAAATTCTTCATCTACTGAAATGCCTTGTTCTTCAACAAAGACTTTATATCGTAAATAGCTTACCGACATACCTTCATAAGCGGTGGTTACTAATTTTACTTTTAATGGGGAATTCGGAATCGTTAATAAGTGAGGGGATGCCATTGAATATGCCTTCTTTCTAATGATAATGTTATGATGTTATAGGAACTTAATCAATGGATGGAATTTACTTATTAAATAAGCCAACTGGTATCACATCACGTGATTTAGTGGATGGCCTCGGAAAAAAATTTAACACGAAGAAGGTCGGTCACACAGGAACTTTAGATCCTTTTGCTGATGGATTGATGATTTTGACTGTGGGCAAGGCTACGAAGGCAGGTATGTTTATTGAAGCATTGGATAAACGATATGAAGCAACTATACAATTAGGTTCAAAAACAGATACAGGTGATTTAACTGGCAACGTCATTGCAACATCGCCTTTAATCGATTTATATGATCAATATGTGAATGATACCTTAGAATCGATGATTGGTCCTCAATTGCAAACCCCACCAATGTATTCTGCAATTAAACAAAATGGAACGCCATTGTATGTGCTAGCAAGAGAAGGAAAAACGGTTGAGCGTGAACCAAGGCAAATCTATATTCATGAAATGAAATTAATCAAATTAACTAAAGATACCATTCGCTTTTCTGTTAAGTGCTCAAAAGGTACGTATGTCAGAACACTTGCTGAAGACATCGCTCATAAATTTGGTCTTGTTGGACACTTAACCCATTTAACGCGTATTGCAATTGGTCAATATAAATTAGCGGCAGCTAAACCCTTAGATGCGATTTCGATCGAAGATCGTTTAAGTGTTTATCAAGCTTTATCTTTTATGGATCAAGTCGTGATCAACGATCTCATCCAAATTAAAGCGATTAAAGATGGAAAACCCTTCAATCACATTCATCCTAAAAATCGGCTTTTACTGATCGATGGTCAGCAAAATGTCCTTGCAATATATGACCGCGCTGAAGGCAATATCTTTAAACCTGTTAGAGGATTATTTTAGTGCAAATTTGGGAAACAGATTTATCTAGCAAACCATTTTCAATAGCGAATTTAACAATATGTCTTGGTTATTTTGATGGTGTTCATCTTGGTCACCAAGCCCTCATCCAAAAAGGTTTATCGCTTGGATATCCATTATCCGTTTTGACGTTTGATCGGAACCCAAAACCTGGTAGAGAACATCAAAGTCTGACACCACTCAAAACCAAAAAAACCTTATTAGAAAAACTGCATGTTGATTACTTGATTGTGGTTCAGTTTAATGAGAATGTTAAGAAATTAACTCCTGCTGATTTCCTCAATTATCTTCATGTAATGGGTGCTACCCAACTAGTTTGTGGTCCTGATTTTACGTTTGGATTTGAAGGTAAAGGTAATGTTTCAACCATCCAAAGTGACCCACGATTTAAGCTTTTTGTTGTCCCACATTTAATGGTGAGTGGTCAGAAAATTTCAACACGCGATATTCTTTCGAATCTCGATCAAGGTATGTTAGATAAAGTTCCAGCATATTTGGGACGCCCCTATATTGTGGAAGGATTTGTTGGTAAAGGATTAGGCGAAGGAAGAAAAATGGGATACCCCACTGCAAATATTGTTTTGGATTCACCCTTTTATTTACCTAAGAATGGGGTTTATATTACCTTAATTAAGATTGATCAACATACGTATTATTCTTTGGCAAGTTTAGGATTTCATCCAACCGTTGCGAATCTAAACTATCCCACACTCGAGGTTTTTGTTTTGAATTTCGAAGCAGATTTATACGAAAAGCATGTCGAAGTAGCTTTCTTACATTATTTAAGACCAGAGCAAAAGTTTCCCTCCAAAGAAGCACTGGTGATGCAAATGAATCAAGATAAGGCTACGGCTTTGCAACTTCAACCCTCGCTACCGAAAGATTTTTAGTTGCAATTTAGTTTTGAACACCTATAATACTTCTAGACCTTAATCGATGTTCACCGGCGTTTCCACTAGGTGATCGCTGATAAGGCCCATCATGAAATAGGAGGAAACATCATGAGTTTAACGAAAGAACAAGTTGCCAATTTGACAAAATCCTATGGTAAAACTGCCACGGATACAGGCTCAACAGAAGTGCAAATCGCCTTACTATCAGAACAAATTAAAGAATTAACGGAACACTTAAAAGGACACGCTAATGACCATCATGGTCGTAGAGGGTTACTTGTGCTCGTTGGTCGTCGCAGTCGATTATTACGATTCTTAGAAAAATCAAATCGTGATAGTTATATCGTTCTAATTGAAAAATTAGGTTTAAGAAAATAAACAATCAAACCATTCATTCGTGAATGGTTTTTTTAATTTAATCATAAGGAGATAGGATATGGGATTAATTGAAAGATTTATTCGCTATGTAAAAATTGATACGCAATCAGATGCCGATTCTATAACAGTTCCATCTACAAAGAAACAATTTGATTTATTAAATCTTTTAAAACAAGAACTGATGGATCTTGGTGTTAAGGAATTACATTTAGACCCAACAGGGAATTTATATGCGACTATTCCTGCCAGTAAGAATGTATCAGCACCATCCATTGGTTTCATGGCCCATGTGGATACTGCTTCCGAGATGAGTGGAAAAAATGTTAATCCACAAATTATCAAAAACTATAACGGAAAAGCTATAACCCTTCATGCTAAGGAAAAGATTTTACTCGATCCAAACGTTTTCCCTTCTTTAAAACTTCATCGTGGTAAAACACTTGTTACAACTGACGGAACCACTCTCTTGGGTGCAGATGATAAAGCAGGTGTTGCTATTATTATGACGTTTGTTGAACACATCATGAAACACAAAGAAGTTCTTCATGGTCCAATCCAAATTGGATTTACCTCAGACGAAGAAATTGGTCGAGGTGTTGTCCACTTTGATCCAAAACTTTTTAAAGCTGACTTTGCATATACTTTAGATGGTGGCCCTATCGGAGAAATTAATTTTGAGAACTTCAATGCCTCCAGTGCTGTTGTAACCGTTCAAGGAAAGGCTATTCATCCAGGTTCAGCTAAAGACCAGATGATTAATAGTCAAACCATCGCTTCAGCTTTTCATTTAGGTTTACCCAATCATTTAAAACCTGAAACGACAGATGGTTACAAAGGCTTCATTCACCTAACGCAATCTGTAGGTGGTGTAGAAAAAACCGAACTACGTTATATCATTCGTCATCATGATTTGAAACAATTAAAACAATTAGAAAAGATCATGATTAACCTTGCTGCATCGATGAATAAAACATGGAAACAAAAACGAATTCATCTTGAAATTAAGCCAAGTTATTTGAATATGGCACCTGAAATTAAGAAAAAACCAGAGGGTTTGAATCGAGCTCTACGAGCATATCAATCACTTGGCATATCTGTCAAACCGGTCCCCATTAGAGGCGGGACAGATGGCGCAAATCTAACCTATAAAGGTGTCCCTACTCCTAATCTAGCAACCGGAGGAGAAAACTACCATGGAAAATATGAATTCCTCGTGGTTGAAGATGCAGAACGAATGGTTAAAGTCCTTGAAGAAATCGTTCGAATCAAAGCTTAATTGTGTTATAATTCTTAAGAATTAATGATAAAAGAAAGAGGCAAACATGAGCAAGAAGACATTTACATTAGAATTTTTTGGTAAGACATTATTCGTTGAAACAGGAGAAATAGCAAAACAAGCCGATGGCGCTGTTTTGGTTCGATTAGGAGAAACGGTCATTCTATCAACTGCTGTTGCAAGTGATGAAGCCAAAGATGGTGACTTCTTCCCACTCACCGTTGTATATGAAGAAAAACAATATGCGGTTGGTAAAATTCCAGGATCCTTCTTAAGACGTGAAGGTAGACCTGGCGAGCATGCCACATTATCAGCTCGATTAATTGATCGTCCAATTCGTCCCCTTTTTGATGATGGTTTCCGCAACGAAGTGCAAGTTGTAAACACCGTTTTAAGCGTAGATTATGATGCAACGCCTGAAATGACAGCTTTATTTGGTTCTGGCCTTGCTTTAGGGGTATCTGATATTCCCTTTGATGGTCCAGCAGCTGGTGTCTTGGTCGGTCGAATTAATGGTCAATTTATCATTAATCCAACCGTTGAACAACGAAATCAATCGGACTTACATTTAGCAGTTGCCGGTACGCTAGAAGCCATCAACATGGTGGAAGCAGGCGCACAAGAAATATCTGAAGCAGACATGGTTCAAGCCTTAATGTTTGGTCACGATGCGATTAAAAAACTTTGCCAATTCCAATTAGAAATCATCAAAGCTGTTGGTAAACCTAAACGTGTGATTGAATTTTATCGTGTTAATGATGCAATCAATAAAGAAGTGAGATCTCTTGCCCAAAGCAAAATGGTCAAAGCCATTTCTACCAAAGATAAACTCGAACGTGAAGATAAAATCAACGCAGTTAAAACGGATGTAAAATCACAGTTTGAAAAGAAAACCTATGCCAATAGTGAAGAACAAGATACCACATTAAAAGAAGTTGAAATGATTTTAGAAACCATCATTTCTGAAGAAGTACGTCGTTTAATTACAGAAGAAAAAGTTCGTCCTGATGGTCGTAAAGTTGACGAAATTCGTCCTTTAGATACGCAAGTTGATCTCTTACCCAGAGTTCATGGATCCGCATTATTTACGCGTGGTCAAACCCAAGTATTATCCGTTGTTACATTAGCATCATTAAATGATGTACAAATTATCGACAACTTAACCGATGAAGATAAAAAGCGATTCATGCACCACTATAATTTCCCACCTTTTTCAGTTGGTGAAGTTGGAAGAATGGGCAGTCCAGGACGTCGAGAAATTGGTCATGGTGCATTAGGTGAACGTGCTTTAAGTTATGTGATTCCTTCTGAAGAAGTATTCCCATATACCATTCGCGTTGTCTCTGAAGTTCTTGAATCAAATGGATCTTCTTCACAAGCGAGTATTTGTGCTTCTTCAATGGCTCTCATGGCAGCTGGTGTACCAATTTCTGGTATGGTTTCAGGTATTGCAATGGGCTTAATCACCTCCGGACCGCTAGATGGTAAACATCCTTATACAATTCTGACCGATATTCAAGGTTTGGAAGATCACTTCGGTGACATGGATTTTAAGGTAGCAGGCACTAAAAAAGGTATTACTGCCTTACAAATGGACATTAAAATTAGAGGCATTAACCGTCAAGTGATTGAAGAAGCCTTATCTGCCGCATTAAAATCAAGAACTTTCATTCGTGAAAAAATGGAAGCACTCATTAGTACGCCAAGAAGTGAAGTTGGAAAATACGCGCCAAAATTACAACAACTTCGTATTCCTGTCGACAAGATTCGTGATGTCATCGGCGCAGGCGGTAAAGTTATCAATGAAATTATTGAAAAATGCAATGGTGTTAAAATTGATATCGAACAAGATGGCCGCGTGATGATTTATCACCAAGATAGAGAACCGATTAATCGAGCTGCTGGAATGATCGAAGCATTAACTCGTGAAGCAAAAATTGGTGAAGTATTTGAAGGTGAAGTGGTTCGAATTGAAGCTTATGGCGTCTTTGTGAATCTTTTTGGAGATACCGATGGCATGGTTCACGTTTCCAAATTAGCAAATACACGTGTTGAACATCCAAAAGATGTTGTTAAATTAGGTCAACGTATTAAAGTGAAAGTCACTGAAATTGATGAAAAAGGTCGCGTTGCCCTTTCTCATAAAGAATTTGCGAAATAATTCTTTGATTTCTGAAAATTCATTTGTATAATAATCTCGTATCTATGAAGTGCATAACTCATCAGGACTTATATGTCTTTTAAAATCCGCGTTTTTGCGTTAGGTGGATTGGACGAACATGGCAAATGCATGCTTGGCATTGAACTTGATCAAGACCTTTTCGTCATTGAAGCAGGCCTCAAGTATCCAGACCGAAGTAATCCCGGCATTGATGCCATCATCCCTAATTTTGATTATCTGGTTAAAAATCGTCACCGTCTTCGTGCTTATATCGTCACGCATGGTCATGATGATCAATTTGGTGCTTTACCTTATTTATATACCAAAGCACCAGCCCCGGTTTATGGAACCAAAGCTACATTAGCGTTGTTAAAACAATTTAGTTTAGAAAATCACCTCACCGTGAATTTTACTGAGCAATTAATCCAACCAACCAGTCATGTCACGATTGCTGGTTATCATTTCCATTTCTTCCAAACCGTTCATAGTGTCATGGACTCTTGTGGTTTTGCGATTGACACACCATACGGAAATATTGTTTACTCAGGTGATTTTATCGTTGAGTACAACACCAGTAAAAATTATAAACATGATTTAAATGCCTTGGCAAAGATTGCAGAAAAGGAAACGTTATTACTTTTAACCGAAAGTGTTTCTGCAGATCGACCAGGTTATTGTTCCCCCAATCATCGTTTAAAAGATCATTTGGTTTTACCATTCCAAATGGCTCAAGGCCGTATCTTTATTGCCATGTATAACCAATCCGTTTATAACCTAGAAGAAGTGATAAAGTTTTCAATTGAACAAAATAAAAAAATTATTTTTTATGACCAAGAAACTGAAAACTACATTAAGACCTTTGTTGATTTAGGCAGTTTATATTTACCAAAAGAAAAAGTTGTCTCCAGAGAAAATCATTTAAGAACGGCCATTCGTGATGAAGTCATCATCATGATGGGTCAAGGTGAAAAAGTTTATAAGAAGATGGATGAACTTGCGAACAATGCAAATGAAGACAAAACATTTGTCTTGAGTGAACAAGATAGCTTTATTGTGGCATGCCCATCCGCTCCAGCATTTGAAGTCCTTGCAACCGATGCGGTTGATGGCATTTACCAAACAGGCGCCAAAGTAACCAATATTACCCGTAAACAAATTAGAGGTATGCATGCTCAAGAAGAAGATATCAAGACCTTTATTAGTTTACTCAAACCAAAATATTATTTACCGATGAAAGGTGAATATGTTCATTTAGTCGCAAATGCTAAATTAGCGATTTCAGCTGGAACAGGCTTAAATCATAGCAATACTTTCCTCATGGATAATGGTCAAGTTCTTGAATTTGTCGAAGGGAAACCACGTTTATTAACCCATGATTTAGATAAAGTCCCCACTGGAGATGTTTTGATCGATGGTCTCGGCGTTGGAGATGTAAAAAAAGATGTCATTATACAGCGTCAACGTTTAGCAGAAGATGGGATTGTCATCTTAGGTGCTACTATTTCCAAAAAGAAAAAAACCATCATTGCAGGTCCCGATATTCAAATGCGCGGCTTTGTTTTTGTTAAAGAATCTGAAAATATTATCAAGGAAGTAACCCAAGTCTTCACAAATGAACTCGATGATTATGTCAAGCATAAATTCAGCCAATCCTTAGAGGATTTTAAATTGAATGTTATTGAGAAAATTAGCAAAGTTCTTAAACGTATTAATGGAAAGAATCCTGTCATTCTTCCTTTGATTGTGATCTATGAAGAACCAGAATTGCCTGTCGTTCCTTCTACAAATTCATCAAGTTAATTATTTTTCCTTGATATAATAAAATGGATGAAACTCAAAACAACCTTTGATGCAACTCGTTTTCCTCCATTAGAAGACCATTACTTAAAACTTGGTTTGGGTTCTTTTTTAATTTTATTGACCTTACTTGGTTTGATTAATCAAGGTATTATCGCCATTATTATTAATGTTGGATTTGGTTTCTTTATCGGACAATTACGATTTCTTGGTTATGTTTTTTTTATCGGATACGGTTTAGCATTGTTCTTTAATCGCCCTTTTTTAAAAGTTAAATGGTCTTTAACACTTCTTGGTATTGTACTAGCATTGATTAGTTTATTGGCCATTGCAACAGTGAATGGTCTGATGAAGATGAATCCTGTGCCAACGCTCTCTTTTAGTAATGTGATCGAAGTATTCTTTAATCAATTTCCGGCTTTAAACGCACCACTCATTGAACTTCCTGATTCTATCGGTGGAGGTATTATTGGTTATTTTCTTGTTACCTTAATGGAAGTATTGAATTTAAGTAGTATTCAAACGATTTTATGGTTGACCTTATTGATTGTTGGCATTGCCCTCAGTTTAGAAATGATGTGGTTACAACTCATTCGCTTTGGCGCAAAACAAATCGAATTAAAGCAAAAAGAAAAAGCTTTTTTTCAAAAGATTGCAGAAACAAAACCGGCCAAAGAAAAACTCCATATTTATGCCGAATCCTCTGAAAGTGGACAAGGTTTACAGACGTATAAGTCGTTATTTACGGGTCAAAGTGTTCAAGGTTTATCGAAAGTTCAATTTAAAAAAAACGTCACAACAAATTCCCCTAAATCAACCGGTTCAATTGGATTTACCCAGCCCAAAATTTCCATGAATCAAGATGAAGAAGAGTTTGAACCGATTGAAACCGCATCTTTATCTTCGACATATGAAGCGCCAGAAGTTCCGGATCATGCGATTCCATCCATTCAGCCATCCCCACTTCAACGACCTTCTCTATCACCTCAATCCAAAACGACTTTACCTTCTTCATCGAAATCTTATCAACTGCCATCTTTAGATTTATTGGATACACGTTCTGCGCTAAACGATATTGAGTTTAATGAGCAAACAACCAGGAAACGTGTTGAAGTTTTGAATCAAAAGTTTTTAGCGTTAGGCATTGAAGCATCAATTGTTAACTATCAAATTGGTCCTGCTGTCACCGCATTTGATGTCAAAATGGATGAAGGTGCTCAAATTAGCCAGGTCAAACGCGTTTTAGGCGACTTAGCGGTCGCATTAGGTGGCTATCCAATGTCACTAAAGGAACTTGTTCCTGGAAAAACCGTAAGTCAACTTGAAGTTTTAAATGAACGTATCTCCATGGTTGGTTATAAAGAATTAGTGGCAGATCTAAGATCAGAACCCTTATATCAACATAAATTTGTATTGCCGTTTGGTAGAAATATCTTAGGTGAAGTGATTGCCTTAACACCAAAAGAAATCATTCATCTTTTAGTGGCGGGTTCGAGTGGAAGTGGAAAAACTGTTTTTGTGCATTCTTTCTTAACATCTATTCTGATGAGTGCAACCCCAACGGAAGCAAAAATACTATTGATTGATCCAAAGAAATTTGAATTATCGAAGTATAAAAATTTACCGCATCTCCTTTGCCCGATTATTTCTGATTTTATTGAAGCAAAAATTGCACTTGAACGCTTAATTGATGAAATGGAATCACGGTATGAAAAATTCTTAGATACTGAAACGATTTCATTAGAGACCTATAACCAGTATGCTGTTGAAAATGATGTACCAACGCTACCATTAATCTTTGCAGTGATTGATGAATACAATGACCTCATCAACGTCAATCCTCAAATCAGTGATATCGTTCAACGTTTAGCACAAAAATCACGCGCCGCAGGAATTCACTTATTAATTGCGACACAACGTCCAACGACGAATATCTTAACTGGAAGCATTAAGAACAACTTGGCCACGATTGTTGCTTTAAGAGTTAGTAAACAAGTTGACTCGATTACCATGTTAGGCCATGCTGGCGCAGAAATTCTAGGTGGTAACGGGGATATGTATTTGGTAAATCCGTTGTTTGCTCGATATGGTGAAATTCGCGTTCAAGCTCCTTATATATCTGATAATGAGATTCAACGTATTTGTGCTTATATTCGAAATCAAGCCTTACCCCAATATGATGAACGATTTTTAAATCTCATTGATAAAACACCCCAATTCGCGGATGCCTCTGGATTACCATCTACGCTCAATGAAGGTTTTGTGGATCCCATTTATGCCGAAATCAAAGCAGCAGCCAGTGTAAGAAATTATGTTTCGATGTCATGGATTTCAAGAACGTATAATACAGGTTATCCGCGTGCCTTGAAGATTTTTAAACAGCTTCAACAAGAAGGAATCATCGATGGATCGCTCGATAATCCTAATAACAACCGGGGTCGAAAAGTATTGGTAAACCCTAACTTTAAAGAAGAAGATGATGAAAAATAAACCAATCTTCCAAGGTATTGGTGTTGACCTTGCCAAAATTTCAAGATTTGAGCGTAAAGATGCTCTTGCCAAGAAAATACTTTCCTCGCAAGAATATCAAATTTATCTTTCTCACTCTCAACCAACCACTTATTTAGCAGGTCGTTTCGCAGCTAAAGAAGCATTTATCAAAGCTTATCGCAAACTTCCAATACCTCCGTTGATTGAAATCGAAGTTCTTCATGAGGATGATGGTGCGCCTTTTATTTTATTCAAGAAAGTTAGACACCATGTTTCGATTTCTCATGATGGTGAATATGTCGTTGCAATGGTTATAATATAACAGGTAAATTCATGCACCTGTTTCAAGCTCGTTTATTAAATACAATCGATGTAGGATATACCTCTTCGCAAGGGTTATCATCCTTTCAAGTTCAATCAATTAAATTATTAGTGAATGACAAAGATTTATTACCTTTGAATCTTCACAAAGAAGATAAGTCTAATACATCTCATCATTTTATTTTTAGGGCAAATGAACCCTATGTGTTAGGTAATAGTTATGCGTTGGTGATCGAACATGTTGGAACCATCCCTATTCATGTCGAGGTGCTGATGCAAGCGGATACCTTTGATAAGGATTTCGATGCTTCAAAAGAACACTTAGGATATCAATATCAAAAGCATGCCACGTCCTTCCAAGTTTGGGCACCTCTTGCTTCAATGGTCAATCTTATTTTTTTTGATGCAACAGGTCAAAAACAACATACCTATCCTATGTCTCGAAAATCAAACGGTGTGTATCATTATGATGTTACTGGCAATTTGGATGGTCAATATTATCGATATGGAATCGTTAATCATGGTCAATATCAAGAAACGATTGACCCCTATAGTTTTGGTTTAAGTCAAAACAGTGTTTATAGCGTTGTGATGAATATGGAAGCGTTAAAAATTCCGATGCATGATGATGCGTTACCAAGATTGAAGAACTATCAGGATGCTGTCATTTATGAAGCTCACGTTCGTGATTTATCAAGTGATCCTTCCATTCCATTTGACCATCCTAGAAGTTTTTTAGGGGCGATAGAAAGAAATAAAAAAACCCCACATCAAAATCCCGTTGGTTTTGATTATTTAACGTCATTAGGTATTACACATCTTCAATTATTACCCGTGACGGATTATCGAAGTGTCAATGAATTCAACATCATTCAATCATACAATTGGGGATATGATCCCTATCATTACTTTTCTTTAGAAGGAAGTTTTGCTTCTAATCCTAAGGACCCACATTCTCGCATTCGTGATTTTATGCAGTTGGTAAGTCAATATCATCAAGCTGGCATTCTTATCAATATCGATGTTGTCTATAACCATGTTTATGATTATCAACATAGTCCCTTTGAAAAAATTGTTCCTGGATATTATTTTAGAAAACATCCGAATGGTCAAATGAGTAATGGGTCGTATTGCGGCAATGATTTAGCAACGGACAAAACGATGGTAAGACATCTGATTGTTCAGGCTGCAATTCATACCGTTTCAACCTACCATGTCGATGGATTTCGCTTTGATTTAATGGGTATTATTGATCGGGAAACCTTATATCAGATTCAACATAAAGTGAGAAAGATTAAACCTGATTTCATGTTGTATGGTGAAGGTTGGAACATGCCAACCTATCTACCACAAGAAGAGAAGGGCATTACGGAAAATAGTCATTTACTACCAGAGTTTGCTTTTTTTAATGATTTATTCCGCAACACATTAAAAGGCGGAAACAATGACCATGATTTAAATGTTCCGGGCTTTGCAACTGGTAATCTTGATGCTGGTCATGATTTACCATCATTACTGTTAGGTTCTTACCTTCCAGCGTTAGGACCTACCAAAGTGAGTCACCCCACACAATCAATCAATTATGTTGAATGCCATGATAACAATACATTCTTTGATAAATTAATAGGATGTCAGGCGAATGAAGGAGAGATGTTTCATCTGCGAAGAATCATCTTTGCGAATAGTTTAATCCTTTTCTCCAATGGCATTCCTTTTTTCCACATGGCGCAAGAAGTAGGTGGCAGTAAACAGGGCGACCATAACTCGTTCCAATCTGGCGACAAAGTAAATCAATTTCAATATCGACTGATTGATGAACGTCTATGGATGGTAAAAGCATTTAAAGACTTGATCCAATTAAGGAAACTTTTTAGAGGTTTAGCTCCTAAAGGATGGGATGAATCTCAATTGTCATTCCATCGCTTATCTCATGGGGCGATTTCTGTCCATTATCACCTTGGTAAAGACCATTATGTTTTAATATGGAATCCCTCACTACACCAAATCATGATGCCTACAGATTTACAAAATTTTACTTTAATGTTTGATGGAGAATCCCAAGTTAAACAACCTTTAGATTTAACCCATATTCCACCCATCCGTTTTTTAATGTTGAAACAATAATTAGACAACATTGAGATTGTAGAGCTCCCTCCTCCATTAAAATATGGTTATCTTGGAGGAAACTTATGATTTCAAATGTCATGGTCATTGGCCTAATCGATGAACCGATTAAAGATAATGTACGATTTATCAAAATTCAAAGACCTTATAAAGATCAAAACGGTATCTTTGTAGAGGATAAAATTCCAATTCAACATTGGACAAGGGCAACGAATCAGTACTTTATGACGATGAAGATTGGTACTTTAATTGGTGTCAAAGGCAGACTTGAGGTTCTAGAAGGTATCGGACCAACGATTATTTGTGATTTTCTAGAACCTTTGCACTTACCGTTAAAATCTTAACAACCCTGCCTTAAATCTTGTAAAATGTAGGTATGTTTAAGTACCTTCGCTTAGGGTTTCGCCTTTTAATAGAATTGTTTGTTGGATATCTTTTTATCATACTTCCTAATGTATGGTTTAAAAAAAGAATACCTTTATCCATTCGCTATACCCGGCTTAGAAAAATCATTCATGGTCTCTATAAAACATTAAGAATTCAACTTTACGTTGGTCATTCAGAAATAACCAAAGATAAAGGTCCCTATTTTATCGTTTGTAATCATCATTCTATGTTGGACCCGTTTTTACTTATCTATTTATTTGAGCATCCTGTCCGATTTATTGCAAAAAAAGAAGTTCGAAAGTTATTCCTCTTTGGTGATGCTACCGCGTCGATAGATGCTTTATTCATTAACCGAAAAAGTGTTCGGTCCCAATTAAAACAACTCGATGTGATGAAGCAAAGTTTGATTCAAAAAGATACACACTGGTTAGTATTCCCAGAAGCAACCCGCAACACACAATATTCCAATCCAATGTTGCCTTTTAAGGCAGGGACTTTTAAACAGGCTATGGAAGCAAAAGCTACGATTCTACCCATGGTAACATATGGATTTTTTAGACCACTAGATCCAAAAATTGATTGGAAAAAATATCCAGTACAAGTTGATTTTTTAGATAAAATCACACCTGAAATGTATGAAGGCAAATCTACGGTTGAAATTGCAGATTTGGTGAGAAACTTGATGCAATCTAGAAGCGACCAAATGAGATTGTTAGATGCAACGTTACCAAGGAAGTAATCAAATGAATATACTCAATATAATCGAACAAAAAGTAAAGAAGTTACCCTTATCAAAAGAGATGATCATCTATTTTGTCCATGGCTATGCCAAAGGTACGATTCCTGATTACCAAATTGCTTCGTTATTAATGGCAATTAAACTCAATGGTATGAATAGTCTAGAAACCGCTTGGTTAACCGAAGCAATGGTATCGAGTGGAGAAACGGTTGATTTAACGGGCATCAAAGGTACCACAGTGGATAAACACTCCACTGGCGGTGTTGGTGATAAAACCTCGTTGGTGGTCGGTCCCATCGTGGCCGCTTTAGGATTAAAACTTGCCAAAATGTCTGGCCGAGGACTGGGCCATACTGGTGGCACCATCGACAAGCTAGAATCCATTCCTGGATTTACGACAAATTTATCCCCAGAACGTTTTAAAAAACAGGTCAATGAAGTCGGAATGGCCATCATTGGTCAAACTTTAGAGTTAGTCCCTGCGGATAAAAAATTATATGCGCTACGTGATGTCACAGGCACAGTTGAATCCATCCCTTTAATTTCAAGTTCGATCATGAGTAAAAAAATTGCCTCTGGTGCAAAGGCAATTTTATTAGATGTAAAATTTGGTTCTGGTGCATTTATGAAAACGCTCGATGCAGCTAAAACGCTTGCGAAAGCGATGGTGCAAATTGGTCAATCTCTTGGTCGAGATACCCGAGCGATGTTAACCGATATGGATCAACCTCTCGGTTATGCAATTGGGAATCGAAATGAAGTTCTTGAAGCAGCAGATACCTTACAGTTAAAAGGACCAAGCGATTTATTGGAACTCTGCATTCAAGCTTCATCGATGCTTTTAATTCAAGGCAAAAAAGCAGAAACGATGAAACAAGCAAGAATCAAAGTCATGGCAGTGTTAAAATCTGGAAAAGCTTATGATAAATTGATGGAGTTTATTCATGCTCAAGGGGGTCAATTTAACGATTTATTGAATCCCAATTTATTAAAGACGAAACACACCATATCAATTAAATCAACCTCGTCAGGTTATCTAACTAAAATTGACGCACTTGCACTTGGACAGGCTGCCTCTTTATTAGGAGCAGGTCGACTAACCAAGGAAGCTTCAATTGATCCTAATGCTGGGATTTTGCTTCACTTTAAAATTGGTGACAAGATTGAGGTAGACGCAAATCTTGTAACCTTGAAAACCAATCTTCCCCTCAATCAAGATACGTTAGATATGATCAAACATGCATTTACATTGAGCACAAAACCCGTTAAAGCAAACCCAATTGTCCATACTTGGATTGAATCATGAAACTCGTTGTTCAAATTGTAACCTCAGCATCATTATCAATCCTACATTCACCGATATCCAACATTCAAAAAGGCATGGTTGTTTTTGTTGGTTTTACTCATTTAGACCGACCCGAGATTGTTCACCGGATGATAGAAAAACTACTTCAACTTAGAATCTTTCCTGATGCAAATGGAAAGACCAATCTCACGATTCATGATATTCAAGGGGATATCTTATGTATTCCTAATTTCACGTTGTATGCAGATGTTCGCTCGAGTCGAAGACCGTCATTTTCGCTTGCTGCGAAAGCCGATGATGCTAATCAACTCTTCTTATTAACCAAACAATTATTATTTGCGACTTATCCCAATGTTCAATTTGGCGAATTTGGCGCTGATATGAGCGTTGTAGTTCACAACCAAGGTCCCTTTACTCTAATATTAGATAGCAATGAATAATCAAAAGATTAAGGTGATGATCGGTTTAAGTGGCGGTGTCGATTCCGCTGTTTCTGCTTATTTATTAAAACAACAAGGTTATGATGTGATTGCTGGTTTTATGAGAAATTGGGACGCATTAGCTAATTCAGACCAATTAGGAAATCCCACCCTTAATCAAGATTTATGTCCTCAAGAAGTTGATTATGTGGATGCTCAACTTGTCGCCGATAAGCTAGGTATTCCTTTATTCCGAATTGATTTTGTCAAAGAATATTGGGATCATGTCTTTTCTTTTTTTCTTAAAGAATACGAACGTGGTCGAACACCGAATCCAGATATTTTATGTAATAAATACATTAAGTTTGATGCGTTTTATGAATTTGCAAAAAGTCATGGTGCATCATATATCGCGATGGGACATTATGCGAAAAGAGTGAATCATTCTGACGGCCTAGCCGGCATGCATTTATCGGTTGATGAAAACAAGGATCAAACGTATTTCCTTTCGCAAATTTCACAATCACAATTGGCCCACACATTATTTCCACTGGCAGATATTCCTAAAGAAGAAGTGAGACGGATTGCCAAATCCCTTAACCTCGCAGTTGCAGAGAAAAAGGATTCAACCGGTGTGTGCTTTATTGGAGAAAGAAATTTTAGAGAGTTTCTTAAAAACTATATTCCAGCACAGCCAGGCATCATGATTGATATAGAGACAAAATTACCGGTTGGTCACCATGAAGGCGTCTATTATTACACCATCGGTCAACGCAAAGGATTAGGTATAGGCGGTTCTAAATCACTAGGAAGTGATAAATGGTTTGTCGTTAAAAAAGATGTAAAAAATAACATTCTTTATGTTGCTCAAGGTGAAGATAACACATTTTTATTATCGGATGAAATTACTGTTGGGTCATTAAATTGGATACGAAATACGCCTATCATTGGTCAAACATATTTGGCCCGTTTTCGTCATCGTCAGATTTTATTACCCGTCACCATCAAATCTTTAACTGATCAAACCCTTACGTTAACGTTTCCGACTGGCTATAAAGCGATTACTCCCGGCCAAGGTGCCGTTTTATATGACGCAGGTGAATGCTTAGGTGGTGGTCTCATTGACCAGATTTATTACCAAGGGCAGCAACGACTTTAGTGTGCTATAATTTTTTTATTGAAGCAAATCGTATAGGATTTCATTAGCGACAACGATTAGGTGAAAGCGTTGGTTATACTTAAACGAAGGCCACTTCAATACAAGCAACTAATCATTGCCGTTAACCCCGTTAAGGTTATAAAGTGCATTGTGTAAACAACAATGAACAAGGATGGTACCGCGATCAATTCGTTCCTTGCGTAGGTACTTTTTTTCTTTAAAAGGAGTCAACATGAAATCATTAACAGGTGCTCAAGTTCGCCAAATGTGGCTTACTTTTTTCGCTGAAAAAGGTCATCAAATCATTGAAGGTAAAAGCTTAGTCCCCTTTCAGGATCCAACCCTTTTATGGATTAATTCGGGTGTTGCGGCACTTAAAAAATATTTTGATGGTTCTGAAATTCCACAAAACAAGCGTTTAACGAATGCACAAAAAAGTTTAAGAACCAATGATATCGAACAAGTAGGATATACAGCACGCCATCATACTTTCTTCGAAATGTTAGGCAATTTTTCAATTGGGGATTACTTTAGAAAAGAAGCGATTACTTGGGCATTTGAATTGTTAACCAGTCCCAAATGGTTTGGTTTTGAGATTGAAAAACTATACATGACATATTCTCCACTCGATCTAGAAACACCCAAAATTTGGCAAAGTTTAGGGGTACCTTCTGATCATCTGTTCCCTGTTGAAGGAAATTTTTGGGAAATCGGTGAAGGTCCTTGTGGTCCCAATACCGAAATCTTTTATGATCGTGGTACGACGTATGACCCTAAAAATCTTGGCGTTCGCTTACTCAAAGAAGAAATTTCTAACGACCGATACATTGAAATTTGGAATATTGTCTTTTCACAGTTTAATGCCATTTCCGGTGTTTCAAGAGACAAATATAAAGAATTACCTTCTAAGAATATTGACACAGGTGCAGGGTTAGAACGTTTAGTCAGTATATTCCAATC
>JACCDP010372679.1_pt1 | contig 26485 bp, 16 predicted proteins | sample 7445841 | NCBI WGS metagenome assembly JACCDP01 (sample SAMN15323441, study PRJNA562643) | freshwater metagenome | isolation source: river surface water | place: USA:Blue River Watershed | collected 2017-08-17 | reverse complement strand
GCTGCCCGCGGACGCCAGTCGTGTCCCTACGCAGATTCCTGCGGGTAGTCACTTGTGTGTGGGCGTGAATGGCAGTGCAGCGGTGTTGCCCGCTGGGCAGGTGCAGCTCTGGTTGACGCATCCAACGCCAGCACACCAGGCGCACTATGCGACCATTGCCACGCGCACCGATATTGCGCAGGTTTCCATGGGCATGACCCCCATGGTGTTGTACCGTGACGGCACGTTGGTGTATGGTGATGGGCAGATGGCGGATGTGGCCCAAGCGGTGACGGGATTCCCGACTATGGTGCGCACAATCGATGGGAGTGTGATTAGTGTGGAATACGACCATCAGTCGGTAATCATGAGTGATGTCACCCATCTGGCAGTCGATGCCGACACGACGTCCCTGGTCGCCGTGCATCGTGATGGGACGGTCGCCATCCACAACCCACATGACACCACAGCGCCGCGTGTCGTGCTCGATGGCTTCAACGACGTAAGCACTACTTCGGTCAATGAGCTCGGCGGTGTCATCGGCTTGCGCCACGATGGTCGTGTGGTCGTCCACCAAGGCGACGCTGATCCTGCCATCATGGCGGTGCCCGCAGATGCACACGACATTGTGCAGGTGCTCACCATCTGGAATACGGCGATGGCATTGCGCCGCGACGGACGCGTTGTGGCGTGGGGAGTCAGCCGGTTGGGATGGTGTGATGTGCCTGCTGATGTAAGCGACGTGACCCAGCTCGTGGGCGAGGTTGATGGTCACATGGTGGCGGTATGCCGTGATGGCCGCGTCGTGCGTTGGGGTGGCTACCGTGTCAGCGACATTGCGCAGATGACGCAGTTGGGTCATATCATGCACATTGGCTAATGGTGCTTGTCCATCTCACCGCGCCAGCTCACGTCGTGAGCTGGCGCGGTTGGCGTTTGTGGCAGGCAGCGCTCGCAGGCTAGGTGCGTCCATACCAGGCATACAGTATTCGTCGGACAAGCGAGACAATGTGGTTCTCGCGCTGAGTTGTGTTGGCGTGGGCGACGGCGGCTTGTACCAGCGTCACCAGGGTACCGACTACCACAAAGGTCAGCTGCATCAGCCAGTGACTCTCCAGTGCAAAGTATGTGGCGAGGGCGATGATGCCTATTGATACGCCGAAAATCAGCCATACCGTGGGTGCGATGCCGATGCGCTGCATGATGTGGCGGGCGATGCGGTTGGACTCGTGTGTTGCCCCACGGATGTGTCGGAGCGTGCTGACGACATCGGCGAGTTTGGTGAGGATCAGGGCGATAGCTGTGACATAGATGGCAGATTGCATGGGATAAGTGCCTTCAGTATGTGTGATGTCTATGTATGGGCTAATACGACAACTATAGAATAGATGTAAACGTAGAGATTTGACGAATTTGCTCGTTCCATTGAAATTCGCTGTGTTGATGAAACCATTCTGCAAACGACTCGGACTGTAGTTGAACGACCGTTGGGTTAATCTGACGATCAAGTTCTGTAGTTGGCATTACGTCATAGTAAGTAGGATCGATGTGAAGTACATCTGCAATATGACGCATCACATTGCGTGGACGTGTGATAAGGTTGGCAAAATTTATTACATGTAGTTGTGTACCATAGTATTGGTACCATAATTTTACAGTACGTACATAATCATTGCGTAGACGTACTTTCTCACTGGTTGCATACTGAATCATCCATTGGAGATCTGGGGTTTCTACCTGCTGAATCGTAATATTTTTGCGAATATCAGACCACGTACGCTCATATGTATCACGAATGATAAAAAAAATCTGTGTAGTGGGAAATAACGCATGAATGTGCGCAACAGTCTGATCATCTAATCGAGCGTAAGCCGGCGTAATCTCTCCCACAACGGGATATTGCCACTGAAACAGTGATAAGTACCAAGAAATTGGCAGGTGTGAATACCGATCCCAATAATGACATTCCTTACCGCGAATATCTACACCATGTTCAGTTGTGGGATTGACAAATCCTACCTGTGGATGACTATTTAGAAGTTGGTAGAGTTTGGTCGATCCACATGCATGACCTCCAATACCGATAAAATCGATGGTTCTGTTCATGATAGTGCCTTATGCTGGTTGTTGTACAGTATGCTTTGTACGCGAGTCAATGTCTCATCAATGCAGTTTGGTTTGTTAGAAACGCTTGCATCAAAGTATGGGCTTGCGATGAGCTGCGCTTGAGTGAGTTTTTCTAAACGGTTGCACATTTCAGCATCGAGTGTTCCTTGGCGTTGACATATCTGGTCTACTAATTGCCTAATTGATTCAGGTTGCAACCATATTGATGTGGATGTAGGGTATCGGTTGTGCAAAAAGCGTGCTGCTATTTCTCCACCAATAGAAAAAATAATAGTTAGACACTGACGGTTGATTAATGACATGATGTCATCGTACAAAATGCCGTATAGTTTCATATTGCCTGCATAATCTCTACCATTATAATGCCAGAAAAAAAATTTCTCTTGTCGAATCATTGCAAGAAAGTCTTCGACAGTGATAAAAGTATACTCTTCTACTTCGGTCGTGCGTGGCATACGAGTAGTGATGCATGGGATTTTGGCATAATTCGCATTTATTTGTAGCAGTAGCGATATTATAGTATCTTTCCCCACACCCGTTGGTCCAGAAATTTGGACGAGCGCGGATTGCATTTCAGCAATTTGCCTATCGTACTGTGCATGTATTATGCGCTGTTCAGTAATACGCTGTATCTGAGATGACGTAGCACTCGTAATTTTATACATGAACCCTAAGGGGTTCATATGTGATGACTTTCTACACTGCTCACCTAGTTGATTGTAGAGATTGACTTGTGCCGTTCGTATGTGTAAATCATCCCACAGCAAGAATGCACCGATGAATTTGTCTACGTAAATATGAAAATACGAATTCCCGTTGACTACATGCATGATTTCCGCTGCTGACACAAACCCATCAGCATATTCATAGCAGTTGCTGGGGCGTGCCACGGTTGCACCAGTATAGTGCCAATCGAATCCGCGGAAATGGTCTAATTCTGTTTTAGCCGTTTGACGGTATTTTTTTACTACTCCCGAATCTAACTGAGAAATACGCGTACAGAGGTTTTTTGTGTAAATATTCGTTGATAATGTGAATCCTTGATACGTGATTTCAGGCATACGCAATGCCTCAATTAAACCATTTTCTACCATGGCTAAAACAGTAGAAGGGTAGCTTACATTAAACAGTTGTGTAAAAATGGCACTTTCTACAAACGCACGGATGTCTGTATTTTCGACTACAAAAAATAACTCAATGTCTGAGCTATCATGAGCTTGACCAAATGCGACTGACCCACATACTGCCAGTGAAAAAGGAATATTAACAGCTGGGATTACTTGGGCTAACAACTCTGATGTGAGCGAGACACGCACCAACTCTGCATGTGTCATATCAAATGGATGAATTGGTAATATTGACATAGTACTCTTCATTTCAATTATAATACGAACGTTTTAATTACTTGGGACAGCTAAGAACCATGTGCCTGTATAAAAACAGGAAACGTTTCATTGTATCACATTTGCTGTATTTTGCAATAGACCTAATTGGGTACCATAAAGGTATACTGATAAGGAAATTCGGATACATAATGTGTTAGAAAACGTACTGATATTAGGATACAGTGTTTACTTAATTAACATAAATTAGGTTGTTTGGCTAGCAGTAATTGGATTCGCTCAATGAACTAAAGTGACGTATTCATTTTGTGCGCAATGCTTGTAACGATTTGTGTAACACTATTTCCTTAACCATTTAAGCGGTCTATTACAGGTCACAATACACAGTTACGGGTGCCTCGAGTGATGTGCTGTCTTGGCGTACCGTGGTGAGAAGAGTAGCTTTTGGGGACGTCGTATACATGTGCTCGCACACGCACAACATGCATCATAGTAGATTATGGTCACTGTAGATAGGTTTTATTTGTGCACGTTATAATGGTATACTGTAACCATTATTGTACGAAGTACCATTTTTTGAAATGCAAAAGGAGTGAGTATGTCACGCTATGTATTTGTGTGTGGCGGTGCCGGAAAGCAAATTATTCTTGATCGATTCTTGATGAACTTTGATGGATTTATGAAGATTGACGTCGATTCTGAAGTAGTTAGAAATGTAAGCGATACTCGCACACAAGTAATGTCATTACCACTTGTGCAAGATTCTGCAGCAACTACTACTCAAGCACTGCAAACGGCTGAGAATGAGTATCTTGAAGAACGTAACATCCTTCATCAGGAAATTGACCAGATGAAGCATAATCCCACTGTAAATCAGTACATCCACTATTTGCAACAGGTAGGGTTTGAAGAAGAATTTAAACGCTATCTTTCTGATGTGAATCAACTTGCGTATGCTGATGGCTCGGATAGACCCGTACGTGCATTCCGTAATGCACACCAAGCGTTTATTCAATTACATGAGCATGATGCACATGTGCAGCAGTATTTACAGCTACAACGACAAATCGAAGAGATTGAAAAACGTATTTTGGCTATTCAGTCTGGCTTGTCAAGTCCTGCGTTGGGTGCCGGATTACTTGTACATGGTATGGCACAGCGTCCACTGATTGGGAGTGCGTATTTTGCTCGACGCGATGTGAAGTCAGAGTTTATGCACCGATTACAGTTATTGATAAATGGGCATCCACCTGCATATGGTGTTCCGATCGAGCTTTGGATTGTCTCTTCCATGTGTGGTGGTACAGGTCAAGGGATCTCGTACCATGTAGCCGAGTATGCACGTAAGTTTTTTGAGGCAAGGGGATTTAATCAGATTGTTGTGCATTTTGTGCGGCTAGGATCGGTGACGTATACACGATATGGTACGCAAGATTCGGTATTTGAGAACTGTGCAATGGCAATATTGCACGATACAGCGATTGCCAATAGGGCTCGATCCCCAATTTCTGTACCATATTTATTGGGTGAAGTAGGTGCCCCTGCGCCAGTACATCGAAATAATACGCAATACAATTTTTACTACCTCGAACTAGACGACTACGTGAATCAAGATCGTAGTCAATTGAATTATCCACAATGGCAGGCCTTACTTGCATCAGCTGAGAAAAAACGGAGTGCGGATCTGGCTAGTGCATTACGTACCATTACGCAGCCTGTAGTGCAACATTCATTTAACGTAGCATTTGTGAATACGCGTCCGAGTTGGCACCGTGCGCTGTATGTGCGCTCTGGTGTATGGGAATTATCCGAGGATTTGTATAATCAGACGGCTCAGCAAGTCAGAGTTGTGCTTGATGCCGAATTATTGTTCCCGGATTATGCCCGCTTAGATAGGGAATACGTTCACCGTGTTGTCATGAATGCTGCATTGGGCGATTGGATGGTCAGTGCGTCATTGGATGAGCAGGTCGAGCCCAAACAATTCCAAGCATGGAATCAAAATCGCCCAAAAGCGTTGAAACTACCACAGCCATTGGGCCGTATATCAACGTTTGTGGAGAGTAGTGAGTGGGAGGCCGCCCAACGCGAGATGAACCGTGTGGTACATACCTATCTGGGCGAAAAGGCTATCGCTCGATTTGCTGTTGATTTGCAATTAGCTGAGGCGAATATGGGAGCGTTTCACCGCGTTCAGTTTGTTTCTGAGATTGCGAATCCTCGTACTGAGCAGTACATTGAAGACGTACGATTGGCACATCGAGCCGTCGCCAAAATTGAACGCATTCTAGGTGAGCAGAGCGTTGACGGAGAAGGTTCATTCACACAACTCTACGCATTGTGGCAAGCACTTGTACCTGGATTGTTCGAGACTCACAAATCATACACCGAGCGTCTACGTGCCACCATTAAGCCATTTGTACGCGCCTTGGTCACTGTGCAGATGCTGTTGAAACTCCGCAATGAAGCGCTGCACCGCATCGACCATGTGCGCGCATGGTTGTCTCCGTTGCGCACACAGCTGGAGGAGGATCTTACACGTGAAGGCATCCGTCCTCTGCTCACCAATATACACGCCATTCATGCATCTTTCCCAAAAGGATGTACATGGCTTGCTGCTATGGTAGAGAGTCATGCGCCTATTTTGGATAAACATCTTGCAACAGGAGTAATATACCCCTCTTCGCGTTCAACTCTTTCTTCACTATCTCATCTACTAGACTCCGAGTTGAAACAAATATATTCTGGATATCGTGCAACTGTGGTGTGGGGTGCATATGCGCTGAACGTATTGGGTGTGAAGTGTGTACTCGGCTTGCCAACCCAAGCGAACGATAGTGATATCGCGAATGAACTTGCTCAACACTGCGGCCGTACTACCGAGGGGATTTGGTGGCAAAATCAAGTGCCGGGAAGTGAATCGTGGCCCATGTCAGATTTTAGGTTTGTTATCTTTCCACCTATTGATGATGGTCTATTGCACAGAATACACAATGCACGTCTTGATAGTAATTTGCAATTGCCGCAGATCATTGTGGCAGATGATGCAAATTTGGGCTTGAAGATTCTGGCACTCCAGACTTATCGTGGGAGTGCTTCCTGGTTCCCACAGGGAAGTGTGGGTGTCTCCAGTCATTTTTATCAGCCGTTAGTATCGTATCTCGTGCCACGTGCTGGGAAATCACATGCAGACTACACTTACCGGGTTTGTATGGCTTCGACTGGCCACCCCATCTTTACCTCGGACCATGTGCATGCGGTAACGCAAGGCGCATTACGCGGTCTGTTCAATGAAGTATCTGAGTAAGTTGTAGCAGAGCAGGGACACACATGCGTATACGCGATATTCCGCATCTGCCGTGGATTATTGTGGCGGTGGTGCTTTTTTCAATAGTGAATGTGATTGCGCGCCCACGACCGCAGCCACGTGCACCATCAGCCGATATTATTTCCATCGTGGATCGGGTGAAGTGGGAATCATCGGATCAGCGCACCCAGCAACAGGAGCAGTCGCAACAAGTGGAGCCACTGCCAACCCCGACGGCACAATCACAGCAGTCGGATGGGCAGGCGGTATTACCCGAGCCAACAGCTGCAATACAGCCGACACCTGATAGTACGCAACAAAATACCACTGATAGTGTGGTATTCATGCCGTATACGGAGGGGATGCAGGTGTCTACTGCCATTGAAGTGCGTGAGACCCTGCATACTGCGATTCGTGCACGGACGCCCCAGTACAGTGTGGTGTTTGCAGGCACGGCAGATGAGCTGGCAAAAGCAACACGCTACGTCAATACGCTCGATGACTCCCAAAGTTTAGAACGTGTCAGCTTAGCCGCGTTCCCGCGTGATGTACGCGTTGCGGATGGCGCAAACCCGAGCATCGTTGTTGAGTTAATGTACACGGTATATGACGAGCAAGCAGCCTATGTTGATCGCCGCCAAGACGAAATTCTCGCCGAGATAATCACCCCTAGCATGAGCGATTACGACAAGGTGAAAGCAGTGCACGACTGGATCGTGTTAAATATCGAGTATGATCTCACATACCAGAACTCGTTCCCCTATGAAGCACTCAAAACAGGGAAAGTCGTCTGTTACGGCTACGCTCTGCTGACCTACCAGATGTTGGAGAAGGTGGGAGTGCGTACGCTTTTGATTGTGGGACCAGTTCGTGACGAATATTTGAGCGGCGGTTCGAGCACTGCACTGCACGGCTGGAACATGGTGCTCATCGATGGTGAGTGGTACCAGTATGATGCAACATGGGATGACCCTGTACCCGACGAAAAAGGGCGCGTTCGCTACGACTTTTTCCTGATTAGTGACGAAAATATGCTTGAAACGCGCACATTCATGCAAGACCAAGACACCTATCTGCGCCCTGTCGCACAACGGGATTATCCCGATGATTTGGGGGATTCTCTTTTTGCGCCACGGTTTTTGCAGGAACTATGGCCATAGTAATGAGAGTGTATCAAGAGCTGCGTCCCAATCGTCAAGTGATGGTGGGTTGTGCTGCGTAAATGTTGCGATGAATAATTCTTGAATTGTTTTGGGTAGCTTTTTAAAACGAGCACTTGCTACTTTGCATGTGGCTGGATTGTTATGCACAGGGAATTTTCGATCTTGAATTCTGCTATTTATAATATTTGCTCCATTCAAACCAGCATAAGGACCATTATTTTCTAAGTGGAATTCTTGACCACACAAAATGAAAAACATGATGGCTGCAAGCCCGAATAAATCGTTGCTTTGAAAGTCCGCTATAGTAAGCATGTTTTTCATGTGCTTATAAAAATAACCTGTTGTTTGACCCAACGGCTTGCTTATAGTTCCATCGATATTGACTACAAACGAATCACAGTCAATGAGAATACACTGATAGGTATCCTTTTCAACCATGACATTGTTTATACTCACATCACCGATTGCAAAATCCTGTTTGTGAACATGACGAAATGCTCTGACAAGAGAAAGCAACATGGACTTTACCTTGTTGGCTTTCTCGACTTGTGCAATGAAGTCTGAATGTAAATGAGAATGATTTGCTAACCTGGGCATGACATATCCCAGGTAATGATGGTTAACATTATTGTCGTTCGTATCATGTACCAAATACAACGGCCAGACTACCAACCAATCTGAATTATTTAAACCTACACGTAGCAACTCCTCAAGTTTTTGACTCATTAGGGAATACGTGCCATCAACATTCATTTGTTCTATTGCATTAACTGTAAACTGCTTATATACGTAATCTTGACGATGTAGCAATGTATAGGTATTGGCTGTACCACCTTTTGCTAAATGATCAAGATTAGTCATAGACCACTTGAGTGCAGAAATGAAAGTACCAGAAGACTCGTCTAGTGCGTACATATTTAGAGGCATTTATTTCCTCCAGATATCTGATATTCAGGACATTATTAACACACATTCAAAATAATAAAGCATCACACGTATACTGTCAAATATCCTGCGTTTACAAGTAATACGCTATGTTGTTTATTCTCTATTGCTTAAAAACTTATTTCTGGTGATGTATCATGTCATGTATGGGGATGCGAAGTTACAATCATACGGATATCGTCTAATTGATTAGCACAGCAGTCATGTATGCTATGCTATGAATGCGTACAGTTTCATGTGATATGAATATTGTAATTAGAAAGAATTTGCCTAAGTCGCAGTTATGTTGTATTCGATACATTGGCTTTTCGTAGATGTCAATATGAAAATTATGGAGTGATTATCATGTTGTAATCTTTGTTAAAAATTACATAAAATAAAATATTGATGCTTTAAAAAATGTTATAAATTACATAAATAAAAACAAAAATGTATGGTATAAAAGACATATGCCAGATTATTCGTTCATACGCAGGGAGCTTGTTATGGCGAAGTTATTGATTGTCACATGTGATGAGACCGATGTTCGTGGTGGAGATAAAACATTATCTAAAGTCGTTGTAAGAAATGCGGCATTAAAAGGCATGAATTTGAAAACAGCTGATTCGCACGACCATGTATTGATTGTAGTTGGTAAGGTAACAACGTCCGCAGACGCAGAATTAGTAATTGGACATGCCATCAGCCTAGAATTAGGGGCAAGTGGTATCATTCCTGCACGATTGTCGTTTGTTCTGCTCTCGGGCTACCTCGATCAGAGTTATCAAATTGCATTCAAAAGAATAATGGAAATCCTCGTTGCAATGTCAGGTCAGTATGCGCAACCTTGGCATGAAGCTGTGAAGAATGGATTGATTGAGGTGAGCGTAGATTATTCGCTTGGTTCCGCAAATACCACATTGGCCACGGTATGGGCTGCTACAAATTTCACCAGTGATTTGTTTACTCAAACTGCTGGTGGACCAATCACAACTATCGGATCTGCGACCAAATTAATGACAAAAACTACCAGCAGTCCGCGCCCCATGGCAATAACGTTCATCACAATACACGATAGACTCTCTGACATCAATCGTCTCCTCGAGGAGTTGCACTACACTACTGCGTGGCGTCGGGTTATAGAATTAAAGGGAATAACTGGATCACACGTTGTGACACAAGTGAATAACATCTATCTCCCGCAATGGGAGCATTTATCGCGCTGTTTATCGAAGTGGGATAATTTTGAGATAGATGGTCCTGATGGTGCATATGCTAAGATTTGTGAACTGCGTGAGTTTCGCAACACCAACGTAACTATCTTTCATAGAGCTCCTTCCGTTGAAACAAGACTTAGCATCATGCAAGAACGCCTTGCAAAGCTCAGCAATTCACCGTATCAAAAGGCGATAAGAAAACGCAATGAAATCACTAGGTCGATGCGAATTGAGTTGAGCACATTAATTCCTGCAATGACAATAGGACCGGTAGCAAATCGAGGAAGTGCAGAAAGAGATGCCAAAGACTTAATTAGTAATTTTGCAGGGAGGTGGGGCGGCATGCAACGCATGCAACAACAAGCCGTCAATGAGTATAAAGAAGAATTAACTGCACGCAACCTCACTGGATATGAACAGGTCATCGAATTGGTGCGTCAAGCAATCCGGCGTGGTGAGGCAGGATTGTTTTCTGATGCGGTATTTCGTCTTTTGACTGCCTTGGAATTAATTGGTAGAGTTCGGCTTTTGCTTACATATGGAAAATTCAGTGAATCGTTGCATAAAATTGAGGAAAGCCGCATCTCGAAAACAATATATGGTGGCACATTTACACCAAACTGGGATGATAATAGCGACCCAACTGCGTACAGCCATAAACGCAGTGCCATGTACAAAATACTTAAACGTAGACATAATGACGACGTAGCAGATATCTATTTTCATCATGAATCTACCATTAAGAAAATAGTCGAACGACGAAATCAGTATGTTCATAGTGAGGGAGCGGTACATCAGAGCGATTACGATTCACTGCTACCGATAATACAGGAAATGTTGCAGGTTGTGCTACCTCACGACACAGATTATACTATCCCTGTGGTTTATATGGCACTCAATTTCAATAGACCAGAAGGGTTATCTACTGTGGGGCATTTGGGTTAAGAAGTTCAGTGTTGAGGATGACAACATACTATGGCAATACGATTATTTGCCGGTCTAAGTCGTGTAGTCGCAACGGTAGATGGATATGTTATCCCGCTGGTATTGGAAGCTCAAACAGGGAGCATCAATGTTGATGCTGCGGTTTGGCGTGTTTTGCGTCCTGATCAGCACAATATCAGTGATTGTCAGGTAAGTGATACGTTCATCGCTTATGTTTTACGCGATGGTGAGGTAAAACTCTTTATTAAAGAGTATAATAACTATCAGCCTTTACCACTGATTGAACTACCACGTAATCACTACAGTGACGTATGTGTTGCTGCCAGTTGTTGTGTCGTGCGTGATTCAGATGGGTATCTCTGGTTGATGCGCCAGGGTGTTCCTGTGAAATCCCTCTTAGCGGGGAAACGTGTGACTCGACTCGTTAGTTGGGAAGGCAACGACAGGATATATGCTGTGGTTGAACAGCATCATGAATGGTCATTGTATCAAGTTCATCTCGATAGATTGACTGTACGTGAAGAGCAGATTGGCGTGTTTACGAATGCGATAGCGTCTCTCAATCTGTCTGATCAGTATTTATACATCCACTATGCCGATAATCGGGTGCAACGATGGCATGTTACTGTACCTAAACCCGTGTTGGATGCTCAGTGGCAAAAGACGAATGTAATGCGCGTTATTTCTGGTCGTAGGCATGTGTTGTTTATTGAACGTAGCGGTGTGGTATCGCAGCTATTTCATGGAGATTCGCCGTTCAACCGTAGTATGGATCTGGAAACACTTACAGGCTCATATGTACAGTGTGTTGCAGGTTTTGACATTACAGTACTCGTAAATCGTGCTGGTCAGATTCGTGTGTGTGGGCGATTGAATAGCAATATATCAATTGATCAATTACTAACCAAAGCCAATTTACAACAGCGCGAGCGTATAAATAGAATTATTAGTGCTATTGCTCAGTGTCAAGACACAATCTTTATTGACCGAGCCGATCGGCGACCTCCGATTGCTGTTGAAGCTCGCCATACGTTTGTGGTATATGACGGACATGATGTGGCTTTGCAAGATGTGGAAGTCGAAGGACAAACAAATGGCTATATTTCTCTGCATCGGTGGCTTGAGGGCAAAAGACTAGATGAACGCATCCGATTGATGAAGCATATTATGAACTGTGTTGCTAAACTTAGTGATACTAAGTACGTCATCTACAACGTCAAGTATGAAGATATTCGGGTAGGTCCTAACATGCAAATATATTGGCAATTAGCTCTTGATCAAATGGGTGATCAGCAAGAGTATATGCTAGATATGTATGGCTTAGCATGCATATTGTGGCGTGTATTCACATTGCGCACACCGTATCAGATTAACCAAACTGACGATAGTGTTATGCGCAATAAGAAGGAATGGCCGTATGCAGACGTGAGAATCCAAGGTGAGGATAGGGAAATACTAAGAATCAAAAAACTATTTGCAGAAAATGAATCATATGATACATTGTACGGGTTGTTTTATGGGATGTTTCATGGGGATCAGTCAAAACAAACGTCACAGTTAGCATCGTGGCAGCGTGAAGTTGCGGGTTTGACATGAGTAATGGAGTATGCTAGAGTACTTGTCGTAATTACGTGAATAAATAATCTTATGAATGAATTTTGTAAGGAGTAGTAGATTATGGCGCGCTACCTTTTCATTTGTGGTGGTACGGGAAAACAAATTGTAATGGATCGTTCGTTGCTGAATTTTGATGGTTTTGTGCAAATTGATGTTAGTGCTGAAGTTGTAAAGCCAGAACAGATTGCTGACCCCTTACGTACGAAAGTATTGCCACTGCCAGTAAAAAATGACGCAATTGTTGATATTAAGTCTGCTTTGGAAAGTATGCGGAAAGAATTGATTGAAAAATACAACAATAAATTAGTGGCAAAGAATGATGTTGCCAAGAGTAATCATGTAAGTCGGTACACAATGTTACGAGAACCGCTGATAAAAGAATTCGCGGAGTATGAAAAGAGCATTGTTGAGTTGTCCTATAGTAGCTCTAGCAACAAGAATGAAGAAATTAAACGATTAGAATTCGTTGTAGCATTTCGTGACGCACATCCTGAGTTTGTCAAGTTACTCGATAATGCAAGTGTTAAAGAGTACCGTAGTTTGGTTCGTGAGTGCAATGATTTGAAAAATTCCGTAAAGGTGATAACGAATGCGCTAAATGACCAAGCACAAGGTAGTGGATTGTTGTCGTATGGTATGGCGCAACGTCCTTTAGTTGGCAGTGCCTATTTTGGACGTCAACTGCCAAAAAATGCATTTATTAATATTATTGAAGAATTATTGAAGAATTCGGTTGTGCCAGCATCAGAGACAATTGAACTTTGGATAGTATCGTCGATGTGTGGTGGCACTGGTCAAGGGATTTCATACCATGTTGCTGATTATCTAGTAGAAATATTTAAGAGTAAGCTCTACTCTAAGGTCATGGTTAACTTCGTGAGATTGGGCGCAGAGACATATGCAAGTTATGGATATGGTAATTCGATTGCAAATAATTGTGCAATGGCAACAATCCATGATGCAGCATTAGCATATGGAGTCAAACCAGAACGTGATGTTTCTACATTAATCGATGGCCTAAAGAAAAAATTCCCAGAGAAATATGCGTATGATAGTGAAGAAGATTCAGAAGCCCTGGACCTATTGCCGACCGAAGTTGCACCTCAGCAAGATGGTGTACAGTACAATTTCTACTACTTGGAATTACATGATTATGTGGGTATATTTCAATCAGGGATAACTGATGAAGAACTCAATAAATTAAGAGAGCAAGCTTCATTAAAGCGAGGTGAAGCATTAGCAAGTGCTATGCGTGCTATTGTAAATCGGGAGTTACAAACAAAATTCCAAGTTGCGTTCATTAATGTAAAGCCATCATGGCACCGTGCACTGTATGTACGATCAGGTATGTGGGAGAATGGCATTGACACGGACAGTTTGTATGGCCAAACTGCGGCTCAGTTGCTCGAAAAAATTGAAGCTGAGTATACAAAACCAAATTATATCAATCTAGCTGATACGATGAACCATCGCTGGGTGCGTAATGGCGGGCTAGATTCAATGTTGGTGACAGCTTCTGATTTGCAGGAGGAATTGCCTCCTGATGATGTCAGTAAGAAGCTAAAACCAAAGTCGTTAAAGTTGTCGCCTGCAGCAACAAAGGTGAGAAAAGTTTCATCAAGTGAGCAAGATTTGAATGATTTTATTTCGAGTGATGTGTGGGAAAGCGCAAACCGTGAGATGGTGCGTGTACTGAATGGTTACCTCGGTGCTAATATTCTGAATACGTACGCTGTCACATTCGAGTTGGCTGAAAAGCGCGGTGTAGATGATATCGTTGGCTGGAAGCCGGTATCATTTCCTGTAAATATCCCGTCTGATACATCAGCTGACTATATTACGGAGTTGCGTAAGGCACACCTTGCGATAGCAAAGATAGACTCGATACTGTCAAGCAACTCGACGAGTGTGAATGGCTCGTTAGCGCAGTTGTATGACAGATGGAATGTGTTGGTCCCCAGTGCATTTGAAAGTAAAGACGCTTACGCTAGGAGATTGCGTACAGGCATTAAACCGTATATCGAATCGTGGTGTTATGTATCAACACTCTTGGAGTTGCGTAAGGCCGCCAAATCACGGATTGAAAGTGCAGTCACATGGCTCAGTCCATTGGTAACTCAACTGAGCACAGAAAATAATCGTAGGGTTCGTTTGACTAGCATTCAGCCTTTGGACTCTGCGTCGATTAATGGACATACCTGGTTGTCTGTGTGTGTAGATCATGCCAGGAAATACCAAGAAGCATCAACTCCACCTAGTAGGGAACGAGCCCGAAAATCATTTGAGGCGATTGTGGTACAAGGGTCTCAAGGTTTAACATTTGATGGTTTGAAGACTGTTTTGGGCCTTGCGTCAAATGCAACAGTACAAGATATAGTCGACGAGATTAGTATACACTGTGGTCGTATACCAGAAGGCATCTGGTGGCAGAGACAGAATATAGGGATATTAGAAAATGATAATGCTTCATTCAAGTATGTAATTTTCCCATTTGTTGATGAAGTAATGTGGGATGAAATTTTGAAGGCAGCTCCTTCGAATGGCGCAACTAAGCCCAACATTATTCGAGCTGAAGATAAGTATACTGGGCTAAAGGTGCTAGCGCTACAATGTGCTAGAAATGGTGATTGGTTCCCACGCGCAAGTGGACTGGCGGCAAGTGAATTTAATGGTACATTGTTGTCAACCCTAAAACAGGAAGCTGGTGAGAATAATGCTGGTCATATGGGTCGTGTTGCCTATAGTTCTACGGCCCATCCAGTATATGTGACAGATATTGTAATGAAACAGACGGACAATTCATTAAGCATAGCATCGTTGCCTGTACGCACCATGGATAGGTTGTAAACTGAGATTCTTTGTATGACGAATTAGGTGAGCTATGTTGCGTTACATATTGTTTGTTGTTGGAGCGATATGTGGAGTGTTTGCAGCCTACTGGCTAGGTAACCAGACACTCGCAGAGCTAATGGCACGTTGTGACGGGTTAATCTATTATGGTATTGGGTTCGCACTGATCGCCTCAATACTCATATTCCCGATTTTACTTGTCCGAGAGTCATTTGGTTTTGAAGAATCAGGTCCTGGGTGGCTTATTTCATTTAGTGCATCGATAATATATTATAGTGTGGTGTCGGTCGTTGCGATGTGGGTGTTGAGCTTTGTACCATTTGTGTCAAGTGTTACTTGTGTGAATTGCGAGATTCCCGCATCTGTTACTGCACGCATAGATGCAAATGAAACAAATCGCACTGTTGTTGCTAGCGAGCTCGAACGAATTCGAGATTTTAACACAAAGCAACGTGCGAATTTAGATAATGCCAGTGATGACTTAACCAAAAACATAGCCGAATATAATAGCCAAAAAGAGTGTGTGCTTAATGGTGAAACGCAAGAAATACGTGCGTTGTACTTGATGGCAGGGTTTACACTCGATGATTTAAATGCTATTGATCCTGTAGATGATGTTGCGCGCGCCGATTGCACGAAAACAGAAGCTCTTGTCAACGAATTACTCGATGACATGCAAAAAGTTGTTGATGAGCTTCCAGTCGACCAGCAAAAGGATTGGGAAGATAAGATTGCTGATCGTCGTGCTCGGGTAGAGCTGCTCGCGAAAAAGTGTGAGCAAGAGATGCAGATGAAACAGTTATCTGCATATATAAATGAGGATAATCGTATCATTGATGTGCAGGTGCAATATACAGATAGTAATGATACTCCTGTAGAAGGTATTTCAGGGTTGTTGCGTGTTGTAGCAGATAATAAGAATGTGGAAGGGATATCTGTTACCGAAAATCGAGCTGACGATAAAGCGTGTTTAATGTTGGTTATTGATAGTTCTGGTAGCATCCCAGCGGAAGATTTGCCAAATATTGTTAGTGCTGTACAAGCACTAAATGACGTACGCAAACGTGGCGATTTGTATGGGATTGTGACATTTGGTGGAGCAGATGAAATTCAGAACTATGGGTTGCAGCAGGATATAATCGACACCGGTGTGATAAACCGCAATGGTGGTAGTACTGCTATTTGGGATGCTATGCAGGTTGGACTTGGTGAGATGGTGCAGAATTGTGATACGAATATCACGAAGCGCTATCTAGTGCTTGTTACAGACGGGAAAGACAATAGCAGTAAATTTGGTAAGGGCGAGGAAAAATCTGCAATTGTGGCCTCGTTACATAGTCAAGCAGTACTCGATCAGACAAGTGTATGTGTGATTGGTGTATCAAAGGATGTTGAAGAAGAATCCGCAAACTTGGAACAACTGGTCAATGATTGTGACTATTCGTACATAGATAACTTCAAGAACTTGGCTGAACAGTTCAAACAAATCATGGGTTATGAACGTGCATACTATCGGATTGTCATACCACAGAGTGCATTGCCTAACAATGCGGATGATGTACGTGTACGAATAACTGATACCAATGTCAAGATAAAAGTGACCTTTAGCCCGGCACCGTAACCGGGTTAGAGGTTCAAATAAGGTGTAACGATATGTATGTACCCACACTGTTTCGTTTTGTGATTCAAAACGATAAAGATGATAAACAGTTGATAATTGCTGAATCAATTATACGAAGTATTCGGAGGCGTTTACCTGAAGAACTGTTGATGATAGATCCTATTAATCCCAGTGAAAGTATTGTGCAGTTTGAAATAATTGACATAAATGAACAACACAAATTGAATCATATTGAGCAGGTGTCGCCAAGATGGATTCAACCAGTAAATACAGAACGTGTCTTTTGGCGCCAACAAGTAGGTGAAAAAAATCAATGGCGCAATGTTGTGATTTCGCTTTTAAATATAGCAATATCACAACATCAGTCTAATATAGTTCTTGAAGACATACATTCTTATTATCAAACACAGTTTAGTGACATGAGTGTATGGTCAGTTGATTTTTTAGGCTGGTGGGATAGTAGCGCAAAAATTACCAAGCCACTGGGAAATTACGAACTGGAATTATGGGTTACACGTAGTTCACCGAATTGGCAAGTCGCAGTAGAGAATGTGTTGGTTGAGTGGATGATTGGTCCTTTGCGTGAGAAAATTCACACTGAGTCATTGAAGCAAAAAAAACATGTGTGGTATGTTGGTGCAAGTGCATTTAGTCTTGATCGAGCTCGCGTCATTGATCAAGTAGTGGAATATCAAAAGATAAATATTCTCCACGAGCTTATAACTCCTACGTTGACTGTAGAGTCTGCAGATGCGTGTTTACAACTCGCAAATCGCTATGTAAAAGTATACAAAAAGTCATTTGTAGAACGCTTTCAGCGAAATATTATGAGTGCTGAAAGTCACATTGCGTTTGAGTATGATGGCAGTGAAAACGTACTTTCAGAATATTTTGTGTGGCAAAAAAATTCACGATACATCCCAGATTTGTGTGGTAAACGTTGGGAATGGTGGATGGTTCCCACTAAACGAAATAGTGAATGGGTGTGGCAGTTATTGCAGTATTTACGAAGCTTGCAGGATGTTGATACTGTTCCTAAAAAAGCAGAGTTTACATCGAAAATACGCGATATGTTGAAATTTGTAGATAGTGCTGCTAGCGATAGCTCGAGTCAGCTAGAACATACATTCAAGTCGTTTTTACAAGATGCAAATGAAGATCGTAATAGTGGATCTGGAATTGAGTCATTGCAGCGCAAGATTCGTGAATGGAAGAATGGACTACATAGTACAGACTTGTTTCGCTATGGTGGGACAAAAGATAAAGATGTTGAAAACCTGCCATATATTACCGAATCAATATATGATGATTTATCAGATGATATATATACAACATTTGTTTCTTGCGTAAGACAAATCAGGCATCGCCGAGATCAGGTGTATAGTTTTTTGGGTATGATTTGTCGTTTGATTATCGCTTTGCCGTTGCTGAATGGTGTTTTTACGGGTGTTTTGCCACCCGCATATGTAGACTACGTGCTCTGGTTTGTACCGTCATTTTTGCTAATGCTCGGGGTGTTTTTTGCTGTTTTTAGTTTTAGGCTATATCAAAGGGATGCGGAGATATTACGGTACGCTTTTGTTCATAAAAAGATTGGTGGTACGCTTAAGAGTATTGCAAAATATCGTTTTGATCAAGTCCGACTTCAACATGTAGGTAAGCTGCAGAGAATGGAGGAAGGTTTTAGGGATATATTGAGTGCGTTTCGTGCTGGTGATTTGAGAGATCAGCATGCGTTAGGTGTAAGTGTTGCAGCTAATGTGTTAACGAATGGTTTGCAACTGGCAAATGATTTGTATAGTAATAAAATAGTTGTGGGCAAACATCCTGCAGTCGAAGGAACCAGATTGCAAAAAGTTGAGCCACAGCGGATTATGTCAGAGTCAATGCTGGGACTAGTTGGTACAGATGCGTGGGTATTCGAATTGACAAATATGCAATTTCAGCCGAGTTTAGTTTCTTTGGCTACAAATATGCTCAATCTCTCTGCGCATGATGTAGGACAATCAGCAGGTAGTGGCGCGTATTTGTTTCTTAATCATCTGCTTCAGCGTATTTCTAAAGAAACTCAGGTTCCATTGAGTGCGCGTGAATATGTAGGTGTTTTGAATGAGTTCATTCGCACTCATATTGCGCCGCTAAATGAGAGTCTGCAGTATCTTGATTTGCAGGTATTCATAAATGTTGTTGAGCCTCAAGGTGGAAAAAATCGCCTCAGGTGGCTGTATTTTGCTGCGTCACCAGCAGTAGATTTGTATGGTGTAAAACAAGTAGACGAATTAGTCTACCTGTGTTTGCACAAAGATGACATGGGCGCACAGGTAGACTTAACTCATATGTTTGCGACGAATGCTGACAGAGAAGCGTATTCGGATGACCTACCAGAAATGAAAGATTCATATCCTATAGCATTACAAGTCCCGCTGAATGAGGATGGTTTGACCAAATACATGGTTGTAGTGATTCATGACAGCCGAGACGAAATGGGCTGTCTACGATTAATTAGCGCACTGTGAAAGGTGGCAATATTGTGATTTTGATTGCATTGATTGTCATGGCATTTGGTATTTTGATTTTTGGCACAAAATTTTATGTCACTGGTAATGGACTTGATCTCATAGGTATGTATGAATATGTCATCATGGGCAAAGGAATAAAGCTGCTCGCACCGCAAATTGGAGTTCTTGTTTTTTCGTTGTTAGCTTTGTTGACTATTGTGATCGTAAAATATCTAGTGCAAAAGGATGCAGCGCGTGTAGTCACAGAAATCAATACGGGAAACCAGCATGCACGGTTAGTTATTCAGTATTTACCCCGTTTCTATACCATGGATATGATGAATATGAATACTGAAGAGTATGCATTCTGGGTATGGCTTGCTCCCCGGCTAGCACGGTTTTATGTGCTCTTTATGGTTGGTAAATACTTTCTGTCTTTGTTGTTGTTGTTAATAGTAAATTGGCTTGGCTTGTCAAATGACCTGCTTGCAAATGTAATTGCGTGGGGATTGTCTTGGATGATTGATATAAATGGTATGGTTACATTTATCTATGCCATAGTTGTATGGTATGGGATGAATGTTCACCAAGAGGAGCAATTATTGGTTATTGATGTTGAATCCATGCAAGCGCAACTTCGGGATCGACAAATGTATAGTGGAGGAAGTACGTTATGAGCACGAATAAATTGTCGGTTGTAAAAACACAAGGCATGATTGGCAATGTAAGTAAACCTGCATTTTGGGGACGACGTCTCGATACGCAGCCGGGTGAATGGACGGTAATACCTGAAGGTGTGCTTGATTATGCGAACGAGCCTCGCGAATTCCGTAATGGTGAAATAGTATATGTAGGTAACACTGGAACTATGCTAACCCGGCGAGTGATTGTGTTTCGAGAATTCTTGGGAGACATACGTATGGATCATGCACAGAATTTTGTAGGCCTGGGTGAGTTTCGTTGTGAGTTACTGATGACAATTAAAATGATTAGCCCAATCCAGTATTTGCAACGATGTGCTAGTGATAGACTACAAGAATTCAGTGATGATATAGTTGCTGAAATTGAAAAAATTGGTCGTGAAGAGTTGCGCCGTTCGTTTGCAAAGACCGACCGAAAACTCAATTCACTTGAGATAAACCAACAAGTGGTAAATCGCAGTAACAAATATTTGCGTGATTATGGATTGACCATATCTAGAAATGAATCTATCGTATCAAGTATTGTTGTTCCGGATGTAGTACGCGAAATTATCGCTGAATGCCGTGTTATCGATGAATGGTTGGTTACTCACTTGCCTCATACAGCATATCGTGAAACACAAATTCGCCGAATGAAAGAACTGTTTCGAGCAGTTTTCTCATCGTCAGAAATTGCAGATACATGGTTGGCTGGTATAAATGCCCAACAGCGTGGTGCGCCATTTTTTTCGATCGTGATGAACCATATTTCTGTCGATCAGTTACGTGCATTTGTGAACCAGCATGCATTGTCTGCGAGCAAACTTATTGATTATAAGCACACATGTGTAGATACGGACATTCATGTGACTGATAGCGTGATAATGCTAAAATCACAAATGTAGTTTAAACCACTTCACATGCTATGTTGCTACCAACATGTATGGCGGTATCATGTGTGGTCGCGTTTCGTAGGTAGTTTAACGTAAACCAAACTAGAGTCGTCGGAAAACGAAGCATTTGTGGCATGTATTGTTGATTGATTGGGTTGTTGGGCAAACAATGACTCAATCATACCGTTTTTATTGTTTTCAAAACCGTCACTCATAATAATAACGTGTAATGATTCAATATCATGTAATGGAATAATTTGAATTTGTGGATTGCCAAACATACCACCAGAATGATTAAGTGTGGACGGATGGCTAGAAAAGCGCTCCTGATCACTATCAAAGCGAATGTCATCAGCTGCAATAATCGAACGTGTAGCGGATTTCATGAGTATGATTCGCGTATTACCCATCCATACACAGATTAGATTGTTAGCATGCGTAAATACACATGCAAATGTGGCTTGTGAGCCTACAGTATCAAATAGTTCATTAAGCACTGGTTGTTTATAACCTAAACTTTTTTGAATAGCCTGTACAACTGATTTATTAACATGGTACATTGCTTGGTATAATGCCTCACGAATGAGTTGTTCAGTTTTGTTGTGTAATTGGGTATGGGTAGGTATAAACTCATCGTATTGCAGTGCCATTATCCATTCAAAGTGGATATATTTGCACACATATTCAGCTGCAATCCCACCGAACGCAGATTGACTTACCCCATCAGCTACAACTATACACATATCGTTGTTGTAAAAATTGACTAATACTGCATCTTCACTTGATGGTTTTTCGAATAACGGGTAAACAAATGTCTGAATTATGTATTGTTTGTAGTTAGGATTGTGCGATTGTTGTTTGTCACAATGATAGCTTGAATACAACGTTTCATATCGTGATAATATGCCATCGTTTGCAGACAAATTGATCTCGCCACGAAAAGGACGAGTAGTATCAATAACTGGTCGGTTAACCGGAAATGATAACACGTGTGAAGTAGTGAGTGTATCTGGCTGTGGCGAGACTGTTCCATTACGACGTTGGTTATCTGAAAGCGAGCGTATTTGCTTGTTGAGTATATTTATATGCTCACTTAAATCTTCATGTTTCTGTAGGAGTTCGTCAATACGGTTCGAGGTAACTAGGAGTCTATGCTGTAGCTCACTCGTTTCAGCAAACAGTTTGTGTATTTTGTTGAAAAAAACAAGCGTGTGTGGACCACATATTTGCCATATGTGTGCAGGTAATGCCAATAATTGTGCGAATGAAAATCGACGATGCGGGAACTCCTGCATGTGTCCTCCAAATTACGATTTGCTACTACCAGTCATTGAGGTCTTGACAATAAAACGATTCAACTCATCGACACAAGGATAGTAAAACAGACATGGAAATTCAAGTGACGAACCAACATCACCAGCGTACTGTGCTGGCATTGGTGACGATATCTGTTTAAGTAATCCTATTATATGCTGATTCTGCTCTTTAGAAGACTGTATAGAACGATCAATCAGCACATGTGATAGTAACACGTTGCCGTAATTGGTGGATAAGCCACGAATGTTTTGAGCTCGTTGTTTCACGTCATCTGTGTTCAAATCGGTCATACGGCCATCGGTAATATGATACACATATGGCGGATGCGAATCGGCATACTTTTGTATATGCTCACTGAGAAATTTTTGTACTGTATCGAATGCCTCACTATAATCCGTTTGGACATATTTTGCAGAGACTTTAGGAGGTCTAATCTTATCGATGATATGTTGTGAAAGTGTAAAATTTTCCAACTGTGATATTGTCACAATTGATGGGTATTCAGCTAATCTCCTGGACGTCGGTGGTATGCCGATACTCCCTAATGTGCCTGGATTGTCTTTTTCTAATGTGTCAAACACATTGATAGCCTGTGAATGATAACAAAAGAGTGCAACGTGATACCGTGGTACAATTATAGTACTTTGTGCATTACGGCGTAACTGTCTCAATAACTGATTACATAATTCAATGGCATTATCAATGCCGATGTTTTCGTACATGCTTTGACTAATATCAACAACAAATACAAACAGCACAGGTGCACGCGATGTTGCAAAAGTCTTGTAGGGAATATGCTGACTATTTGCATATGATAGTTGATTACTATCCAGTGTACTTATTTGTGGTGGGTTGATGGATGTCGTAGAATTACTTACAGATTGAGCTGTGCCATTAGTTAATCTGTTCAGATCGTTGAGTAATGCATCTGCTAATGTCTTGAGGGCAGGAAGAGTACTAATGTCTGTATGTTGCGTACTATTTAGAGTAGTTTCGATGTGTTTGTGTAATGCATCAAACCCCTGTGACTGTAACGCTTTCAGTAAAACCTGTCGACGATCCTGATCATCTGAATCCATATTAGAGGTGTTATTAAAATAACCATGTTCGTTACACCATTTTGCTTGTACGTCAGGGTCATTAAAAGCTAAAATCTGACTCAGTAAAATTGCAGCACTATAACGGTCTGCATGAACATGCCATCCACTATTGGGCAAACTTTCAGGAAAACGAAAGCCCATCTGACCATGTACATGTCCTGCGCCACGTCCAAGTATGTCGTTTCTGACAAAAGGAGGGGGACTGAGACACTCATGATGCATTTCATCTATATCGATGATATGGACTTTTGGTTTTTTGGGGTCACTAACATCAATTAATACATTGTCACTGCAGATATCGATATGTGCAACATTCTTAGCTTCTAGTTCTGCAAGTGATTGGATAAATATTAGCGCAATTTGTTTGAAGTCACAGTGTGAAAATGGGATTTCATCATTATCTTTACGCATTTCATGCATATCTCCTATCGAATTACCATCTAGCCATGGCATGATAATAGACATTTTATAATCTCTATCATCCGGATTAGTAGTAGTAGGGCAGTAGCTATGGTCTACCCATGCAAATGCACCAATACCACGAACCAAATCCTTTATTTTTGTCCATTCGCTAGCTAAATCATAGGTGGGTGCAGATATTTGGATTTGCGTAATATATTTTTCATTGAACGTTTTTAATGCATGTATTTGTGGTGTTGGCTGATTTTCCGATTTAATTCGCCAAATCTTAGCATTAGTGGTTTCGCGTTCTTCTTTAATAAATTTATATCGACCTACTGTGCCATTAACATTAAGTGTAACTATTTTATGTTCTTCAGGGGTAGTATCTAACGGCACAAGTGTTCGTAGTACCTGCATAATTAACTCCTTTCAGAAACACCAGATAGCATACTATGTTGTATATATTGTTATAAGTTCAATTATACAACGTAATGATACGTGGTGCGTATTCCGTCAAGTATCACACTATGTAAGTATTGCCATACTGTATGAATATGTAGCGCTTCCAGCAACCATATAACAGATGACGAATAAACATATAATAACAAGAAAACTAATCAAAAAATATGTAAAATCTCACAAAAATATAAATACCTGCTTTGAATAATTTGTGAAAAATAACAAGATATCTGATTTACCAGTCATGGAGAATGGTGATCAGACTATCGGTGTGTCGTGATAGTCATTATAAGTCGATGACTCGTATTCACATCGAGTGGGCAACCGTAGATCGAACTGTGGGTAGCTCAACCAACTCAATTATGCAGTTTGAAGTTGTTTGCATATGGTGTGCTGATTATTATGAAGCGATACATGGTTGCCAATAATGCCACGTGAATAGATGTTCATACTTAACAAGGATTTGCTTGGATTTCAACGCACAGCATATCAATTTAACACAACCATGGTATCATAACACTACGTAATACGTGGCAATGTTGCGATGTGCAAAGTACATGGCAGTATATGCATACACCTATCCCCGGAAAGGTATCCAGTATGATCCAGATAAAAGCAATATCCCAAATAGTCTTGTTTATTGCTACCTTGGTGCTTGGTGCGTATCTCTATGTACAAGCCTGCACCCGCGTCGCGAGTATCGCTGGTGGCTTGCTCATCGGTACACTCGGGTCGGTATGTCCAGCCTACCAAGATCAAGCAACCATAACTCCATTAACAAATGCGCAAATCGTGCGCGAACTCAAGCAGATGAAGCAACTGGTGGCGGCACAAGGCACATACCAGACCACGTTTGCGGCAACCAATGATCAGGTCGATCGCTGGAAAGAATTGCAGCAAAACGAAGATGCGTCGTTTTTTGATAAGAGTATCGCCTATTTAGATAACGCCGCCCAAGGGCAAGTCTTTACGGTCACGGTCATTGGTGATGTATATGCATCGGTGGACTTTGATGTTGTGGATACGTCTGCAATTGTAATCAAGGACCAGACCATTCATGTGACGCTGCAGGGACCACACATCTTGAGTACACATGTGAATCTGGCCGTACTCAAAACAGATACGCAGCAAGGCATACTGCCGTGGCTGGCACGTGATGAGAGCGTACGAAAAGATGCATACGCGGATATCGACAGGCAACTCGTAGAAATGGCGTGTAAACCTCCTGTGTCTGTCGATATGAATGGCCGCACGGTACGTCCCATCAACGAGATCGCCCGAAAATCGGCCACAGATGTGATTGCCACGCTGATGCAGATTGCACACCCCGATTATCGTGTTGATGTGACATTTGTGAACGAAACATGCGAATTACCAGTGGGGAGTACGTATACTCCGTAAATACCCTGTGTTCTCCGAGTGATGTGGAAAGGAATGCTATATGCATGGTCGAATGAACATTTTCTTGGTGATGATTGCGATGGTGAGTGCGATGATTCCTGTGCGATCGGTGTCTATCGCCGCACCGTCTGATAACGTAGATATCATCGTGGTCATCGATAATTCTGGCTCGATGCATAGTAAGGTGATCAAGGACAAAGTAGCCCCGAAGGACTTCGGGAATGGTTCGGATCGCAGTGGATTACGCTACGAAGCCACCAAAATGCTCGTGGATTTGCTCGATACCGATGACCGGATGGCTGTGGTGCATGTCTCGGATGCCACCCACATCCTCGGTGAAGCGCAAACATTGCGCCGCATGGATGATACAAGTCGTACTGCAATGCGTAATGAAATTGGTGCGATTGCTGTTGATTACAATAAGCCAGGTACCAATGAGAAAAATACCTATGGCTATATCAACGACAAAAATGTGCCCCCAGGCAAGACACAATATACACCGGCTTTTAAGAGTATTACGCAGCTCATCGATCGTACATCAGTCAATCGTCAAGCGGTGATCTTTTTGACCGACGGCGCCCCGAGTGACATGGGCACAGCGCCTGCCGAAATCAAAGAGCAGATGACGGCTCAGCTCAAAAT
>JACCDP010954807.1_pt1 | contig 26487 bp, 36 predicted proteins | sample 7445841 | NCBI WGS metagenome assembly JACCDP01 (sample SAMN15323441, study PRJNA562643) | freshwater metagenome | isolation source: river surface water | place: USA:Blue River Watershed | collected 2017-08-17 | reverse complement strand
CATATTGATATGAAGTTATAGCAGTTACATACACCCAAGCTTCAATTGTAAAAGCCCCTGTTGAAAGATTAAAACCAGTGGATGATGTTGATGTATTACTTAAATTATTGCTCCCAGAAAAATAATTACTCCATCCCGTCTGACTAAACGGCGAGAACGTCCCCTGCGTCGTGTTGCCGTTACGGGTGATGCTGAAATTGTTCGATGACGAATCTAGGAACGTGTTGTTCTGTGAGCCATTGGCGATGTTATCCGCCTGAAGAAGCAACGTGCTGTAGTCAAACAGAGGGTCTGTAGCCCACTGCCCTGTAGAGATTGCCTGCGCCTGCTGTTGTAGCGTAAACACGCCTTGATACTGGACGGTGTTTACCCCAGTGGTGATATTTGAAGCAAGCGGGTTGTAGCCCGGCTTGTTGATATTGCCCAGATAACGCAGGCCCATGTTTTACTCCAATGCAGAGATGTCAGCCGAGGTCATTGCAGGTAGTGCTTCGGTAGTGAGTCCAGTCGGCGCTTGCGTCTCCACAGCCACCGTTTCTTCAACTTGAGGAATCGCATATTCCATCCACTGTTCTTCAGATTGACTCCATGAATACTTGAATCCCTCCTTCACCGGCATGGGATCGCGCACAACCCAACCCGGCGGATACCACCAGACAACTTCCTTGCCTTCTGGAGCGACAGGAGGGTCTTCTACTTCAATCCAACCTTCAGTGCCGTCAGTTTGCGGATAAGGAATCGAACCGTTTTTGCTGTACAGCATAAGTCACCTATTAGGTAATGGCCTCAAATGTTGCCGTAAAGGTCAGGGCAGATGCAGTGCCGGAATACGCAGCAACAGACTGGTTCTCCGTGACATACAGAGAGTTCGTCTTGTCCACAATTACCAGCGTTGCATTTGGCGGCACCGATATCTGGTATGCCGGGTAGGCAACTACCGTGGCCGAGCCGAAGGTCGCATTGTTGCCAATGGCAATCGTGGCAGTCGCTGCGCTCGAAGTCGTGTTCGCCGCAGTGATTGAAGTCACACGGTTGACCGTACCAGCTGCAGGCGTTAGACCAGTCAGCGAAGTGGTGCCGTTATACGTCCACGAAGTTGTGGCTGTAGCAGCAGACGAAGGGATAACGTAAGCGGTATTACCGTAGATACTCGTTACGTTGACAATGTTTGGGTTTGCCATTTATTGCTCCTTAGAAGCCAAAGATCATCGCCATAGCGATTGCTTTACCTGTAGTAATACCACCACTTGACGTACCCCACGCAGGTACGCCTCCAGATACTGTTAAAACTTGCCCAGTAGTGCCTACAGGCAATTTGCTTAATGTATTAGACGCTGAAGCGTAAAGAATGTCGCCAGTAGTATAAGTACTTTGCGCAGTACCGCCATTCGTAGCAGCAAGTGTACCGGCCAATGTAATTGTGCCTGAAGTAGTAACAGGCCCGCCTGAAGTAGTTAAGCCTGTAGTGCCTCCGGATACATCAACAGAGGTTACCGAACCTGCTGCACCAGCTTTGGTGGCAATAGTTTGTACAGCGCCAAGATTGTCTTTATAGAATAATTTGCCATCTGTAATATTGATGGCCAGTTCTGCGCCGTTGGTGTTGTCCAAGTTGCCGGCAGACGGCGTAGCAGACGCAGTCGTGCTAGCATAAATCTTAATAGGCGTGTATCCAGTTTGTGCCATGACTTATTCCTTTAAAAAGTACCGCCAGCAATAGGTCCCCATGCCGGTGCTGATGCGCCTGCAACAAGTACGTATCCTTGAGTGCCATTAACAATATTTGCCACGGGGACAGACCCCATAACAGTTTTTAGATTGCCACTAGTATCATACGTGCCATCAGTTGTCCATGTATCCCCAACAGCAAGCGTAATCTTGGCAATTGTTCTCAAAGTGCCATTATTATCATAGCTAAGCGTTACAGTAACAGCAGCAGTGTCTCGATTTTCAATCGTAATACTGTTAATAACACGTCGTGTAGATGCGGCAGGTGCAGAGCATACCGTTACAGTAGAAGTACCGTTAAGAGCGCCATCATTTGCGCCTTCAGTAAAAGTTGTGCCATTATTGTCTGCATACGCAACAGTAAAATCAGGATTTGTAGTCGCAGCAGCACCAGACATCACCGCGGTGATTGTCTTAGTTGTTGCATCAAGAACTAATTTCATAAGTACCTCTTAGCAAATAAACCAAGCATATGCCTGTGCTTGCGTTGCTGAGCCTGACCCACCTCCGCTTGCAGAAATTGTGATCGTGCCATTACCATTTGTGATGGTAACATTAGTGCCTGCGGTCAGTGTTGCTTTAGAAAGACCACCTGTTGCTGTATTACCAATTAAAAGTTGCCCGTCTGTATACGTAGTTTGTCCAGTACCGCCATTGGCAACTGCTAAAGTACCTGCCAAAGTAATAGTACCCGACGAGGTAACAGGCCCACCCGAAGTCGTAAGACCTGTAGTACCGCCTGATACATCAATGGATGTAACTGTGCCTGTGCCTGCAACGTCCCATACTAACGCCGAGCCATCCCATTTAAGGAATCTATTAGCTACTGTTGGAGCAACGATAAATGAAGTTGCGCCCGCGCCTGTTTGATACGGTATTTGATTAGTAGTACCACCTGCCAAATTGGTAGCAGTAGTTGCTGTTGTTGCTGAGCCTACAGAAACTGCGCTAGGCGCCACATTTTGCCAGTACGGGCCTGCTGACGTATATTGCAGTAAGTCGTTATTTTGTACGTTGGTGATCTTTACGTTGTGCAGCTCATCGAGCTCCCAACCATTATTGATGTTGAGAAAGATCTCGCCGCTGGATGCGTTAACTTTAATTATCCAGCCTAAAAATACTGTATGCGCAGGCGCGGAGGGTCGTGTTGCAGTAAAGCCGCCTGCAGTTTGCGATAAGTAAATAGGGTCGCCTGCAGTAAACGCACTTGTATCAACACCACGAATAATACCAAACGTAGTAACAAAGCCTTCAGAACCTACAGTAATGGTCTCGGTCGCAACACCAAGTGTAGCTGCTGAAAGAGGTTCTGAGTCAGCGTCTGCAAGAACAACAGCCGGTCGTTGGCCTTGCGCGCCATTTACCGCAACAACCTGCCCAGGCGTAATTGTAGATGCTGAATTATTGTAAACGCGCACAACGTTTTCTTGCCCGATTTGCAAGTTGACGTTACCGCCTGCTAAGCCAACAGTTAAAGTACCATCGCCAGAATCCCATGCCAAACGCCCTACAGCACTTGCAGGTGCTGCAGCGGTATCAAAGTCAATATAGTCTGGTGTAGCAATACCACCAGTAAGAGCCGTCATACTGGTAATATCGTTATTTGCGCCTAGCACTGCCGCACTAAGGTTGGCTCGAGCAGTAGCTGCAGTTGTTGCGCCTGTACCACCGTTTGCCACAGCCAAAGTACCTGCTAATGTCAAAGTGCCGCTGGTAGTAATTGGGCCACCGGAGAAAGTCAATCCGGTAGTACCACCTGAGGCGTTGACACTGGTAACTGTGCCTAGCGGATTAGCAGACCACTGGAACGCAGAGCCTGACCACTCCAAGAATGTATTAGGTATAGTAGGTGCAGCAATAAACCCAGTTGTGTTGGCATTTGTTTGATACGCAATACGGTTTGCTGCGCCATTGGCAAGATTTGTTGCAGTAGTCGCAGATCCAACAGACAGCGTACTCTGTGCAACGTATTGTGGCGCAGTGGCGCCTGCAACCAAAACATAATTAGTTGCGCCTAATGCTAAGAATGCTGTGGTACTTGCGCTAGTTTGGTAAGCCAATGCACCAGTAGTGCCATTAGCCAAATTGCTAGAGTACCCAACAGTTACGCCTGTAGGATTAGACCATTGCGGCGCTGAACCAGACGAGGTCAGTAGGTAGGTTGACGAGCCAATACCTAGCTTAGATAAAGCAGTGCCGGTTGAGTAGTAAAGCAAGTCACCTGCTGAATACCCAGTAAGCCCTGTACCACCATTAGTGGTTTTAAGCGTACCTCCCAGCGTAATGGTGCCTGTTACAGTAACGGGCCCACCGGACGTGGTTAAGCCGGTTGTGCCACCAGATACATCAACACTAGTAACTGTACCTGTACCAGCAACAACCACCCATTGATACTGCGTACCATCCCATTGCAAATACGTAATAGGCGTTGTAGGCGCAGCGATAAAGCTGGTTGAGTTGGTTGCATTCTGATACAGAATCTGATTGGCTACGCCGCCTTTGACGTCATTGGCGTAATCAGCATTTAGAGCGTCAGTGGCATAGCCAACAGAAATATTGTCAGGATCAGTCCATTGTGGCGCAGTGCCACTGGAAGTCATAACGTAATCAGTTGTGCCAATAGGCAACTTAGACAGCGCTGTACTGCCAGAAGCGTAAAGAGTATCACCAGTGGTGTAGCTACTTTGTCCAGTACCACCATTTGCAGCCACCAAAGTGCCACTCAATGTCAAAGTTCCTGTGGTGGTGATAGGTCCACCGCTGAAAGACATACCTGTGGTGCCACCAGAAGCATCAACGCTGCTTACAGTGCCATCGCCTGAGCCAATAGTTACCCAGTTAGACTGCTGATAAACCTCAAGACGGCCTGTGGAGCTATTGAGACGCACCAGACCTGCAGTAGGTAACGCAGGACGCTCAGCAGTTGTGCCCGTAGGTACCACCACACCTTCAGTACCTGGCAATACAGGATTATCAGCAATGGCAAATGTAGGATTGCCTGCTGTGCCTTGCGGATTGGCAATATCAATTTGGTTAGTTGTACCTGCAAGCTGCCTTATAGTGGCGCCAGTACCTAGTAAAGTTAGCTGGCCAAAGCCACTCAATCCAGCAATGGTTGCGGACAGGCCATCCAGTGCAATAGTTGGGTCCCCAGAAACACCGGAGCCATTGGTAATGGATAATCCTTGGCCAGAGACTTGAATGCTTCTAGAGGCCAGATTGCCAGTAGACGTTTTGACCAGAATACCGGTGCTGGCATTAATCAGACTTAGCAACTCAGCTGCTGGGCTAATGACATACGCGCCTTGCGCGCCGCCGTCAGTGACTGTCAAGCCCGCGCCAACGCCAATGTAACGACTATTAGGCAGCGTTGTCTGTAAGCCAACAGTTAGAAAAGTTTGTGTTTGCGACGGGCTAGCAGCGATTGCGCCTGTAGTTGTCTGTACTGTTACGCCATTTTGGACAATAGGTACAGATTCAGCGCCGGTAATAGGGCCGGCGGATGGGAGTTGCGTGATCTGTATGTTGGCCATATTAAGGACTCAAATTATCCAAGTTGCCATTATTCTCCGGAGTATCCACATTTTGCTCAGGAGAAATCTCATAATTCTCGTAAGGTCCGGTAATCAATGCATCCGGATTAGTAGCAATGTCAGCATCAGGCCGCGGAAATCTAATAGCGATTTTCTCAGGCTGTCTTGCCGGCAACCTATATGGGTCAAACTGATCTTTGCAACCTTGATTACAAACTTGTAACCCTGGAAAGTTAGGGTCGGGGCTTAAATCTACATACGCTCTCTTCATACGGCAACGATCGCATATTGCTATGCTAATGATGCTGTTGCCTAAAGTGTTGAGAACGCGTGGCATTATCTTGTATAAGGCGAAATGTTAGGCGCAAAATAAATTGGCGACTTGTCTCTTTCTTCTTGCTCTGCTTGGTTCCAATATTTCTCAGCCTGTTGCTCGCAATACGCAATACGCGGCGGCTCAACGCCAGGCAATTCCATAGCCATTTGATGGGCTAGCATGTTTTGCACTGCCAAGTACCAGCGTTGCGGAATCTCAATCTCACCTGAAAGCTGCCCGACGTCTTGAATATGGCGATGGCACCATGCAACAATTTGCTTAAAAGGGTTACCAGGCACCGGCCAGGTGTACATGGATGGCTGAGGTATGGTGCGATCAAACCAAAACAATAAAGGTTGGTCTGCAGTAAAGTTTTTGTTAGGCAAATTGGTGTAGTCGTCACGATTTAGCCGCGCCATTGGGATCTCAGTAGGCGCAGTGCCCCATACCAATTCACGAACAGCCAACGTATTGCCACCAGTTTCCTTGATACGCCATAAAGCGCTTGTAGCGCTGGGCTCTAAGTCATAATAGAGCCATTTACCATCAACCCAAGAGGTCACACCAGGCGCATAGAGCGTAGTCCAAGTAATATTATCACTGCTATACTGTATTTCTATGTCAAAAGAACCTGTTGTGCCTGCCAAAATGCCTACAGTGGCCATGTAGACTGCATTATTGGTGCCATTGTTGATGCCAATGTACCCATCAGGTGCAGTTTGTTGGCAAATTGTGTCTAAATCACCATCATAAGCGTTATTTGCATTGCCGGATGAGGCAAACATGCCTGCAGTAATGCGCGTAACCGTACGATAGTTGGCATTTAGCACATCGACAGTGCCCAAAGGCATGTCGTAGATGTATTGATCTGGGTAGAGACCTAAAACGTTCTTCTGAATGCACCAATACTGAATGCCGCGATTGGCCATATTGGACAAAATGTAGAACAGGCACTCTTTGGAAGACAAAACCTGCTCATTGGTGAGCTCTTCTGCCAATTTTCCGGCACGACGAGCACCATGATCTATCAGTGTTTGCACTGATATGACGGTATTGCCTACTGTTCCACTAGTTGCCATGCATTACCACCCTGGGCAATTCCAACGTTTAAGGCTTGCGGCTTTACGAGTAAGGTTACCCTTCTCATCGCGCTTTGGGCCAGGCATACCACTCATGCGAGCGCAAAAAGATTTCTTACGACCCTCATCAGCTTTTGTCTTTGGGTTTGGCGCCGGTGCTTTTAGATTGGCGCCAGTAGCCCTATTGTACTTCTCGCGGCCTTTTTCAGTCAAACCTGCACCACGACTTGTGGGTAGCTTTTCACCACGCGACACTGAAAGCCTTGGCTCACCACCATCTTTCATCTTTTGCGCAGCGCGCTTCATACTATAAGCAATCGCAACAGCCTGTTTGACAGGCTTGCCTGCCTTCACTTCAGTGCGAATATTTTGTTTGAAGGCTTTGTCGGATTTGCTTTTGATAAGCGGCATAAATTACCCCATTGGGTTGACGTAATGCTTTTGCATTTCAAGCACAATGGTGTATGTATCACCTGCGCCGGTCTCATATGTGGTAAAGACAATCTTACCATTCTTACCTGCGCCTGCGTTATTGGTCAGACCCCCAATATCAGAGTAATCCTGAATGTACTGCGTATTGGCAGGGATAGTCTGAATAGGCACCGGTGCCGTAGCGTCCCATAGCATACGTACTGACATGCCATTAGTAAGACCTGAAATCTTTAGAAGTGATACTTCATCACACGCACCGCCTGCAGCTGATGGGTTTAACGCAGCAGGATCAACTTTAACAACAAGAGTTTCGCCTGTAGCGCTATCGGTGATGAAGTCAAACTTCATAATGGCGACACGTTCGCCATCAAAAAGTGTTTGCGAAGTTGCGGTTGCAGCCATAATGATCTCCATGAAAGTGGGGCCGTAGCCCCACGCTTCAATTTAGTGGCAAGAACCACCCTTTTTGAAAGCTTTATGGCCGCAGCTGTCGCCTTTCATCGCCACAAAACCACCTTCTTTGTACTTAGAAGGCTTAATTGCGCCACCAGTTTTGTAGCCACCTTGACCATTTACCACACCACCGGTCTTGTAACCACCTTGAGCATTGGCTACGCCACCAGTTTTAAGGCCTTTATGCGCTTTAGACGCGGGCATTGAAGCATGCTTCTTCAGTTTAGACTCTGTAGAAGCCATTTTTTTCATTTCAGACGCGTGTTGAGCTTTAGTCTCACCGCCTTCTTTCATAGCAGCCATACCGCCTCCCATAGGTGATTGCATACCACCCATTTGAGGGGGTGGTGCGCTTGGCAATGCAGGTGGCATTGCACGGCCCATCATAGGACGACGTGCGCCGCGACTTGGCATTGCCGGTTCAGGCATTTTCTTTGCTTTAGGCATGATGTTCCCTTTGTTTGTAGGCATCAATAGGGATAGCATCGCCTATCTCATACCCAGGTATACTTGACGCATCTGCTACAGGCAAATCAAGTCGAGCGACCAATGATTGCAACACATCAATCGCTGCTTGTGAAGCAATGGCAACTTCATGTGCATGTTGCCGCTGCTCTTCCATGCGCTTGATTTGCTCAAGCAGATATTCTTTAGTGATATCCATTAGGCGGTATCAGAAACCATCAAGTAATAAGTGGTGCCAGACGCATTTTTAATTGGAATCACATGCGACACTGCAGCAGCAGTCTCAGATGCGACCATGGCGTTAGGGAACACTGCAAAAGTATCAATCGTACCGGTGCCACTGTTGGTCAGACGCAGATACGACGCATTTGTCCAAGTACCACCCGTTGCAAAGTCTGAGTCCAGCTGCAGTGCAGAGATCGTGCCACCAGGGTTCGTTGAAGAACCGCCTAGCGTTACGCGCAATGCGTTGCCTGCACCTGAGATTGTGCCGCTGCCGTTAATCGAAAGCGAAATATGCGCGCCATTGACAGTGCCACCTGTTGCAGCATTTGCGCCAGTTACGCGAGTAAGCGCACGCAAAGTTTCGCCAGAACCAGTGGAAGTAAACTCAAGGCGGCTATAGTTCAAACGAACGTCGCCGGTAGTGTTAGATGCCGTTGCGTACGAGCTGGAAACGTTGCCTGCAGTCGTTACAGCAATCGGATTAGTAGAAGTACCACCAATAAAACCATTAAGCGATTGTACTGGGCCGCTAAACGTGGTCTGTCCCATCATTGCTCCTTATGCACAAGTTGCTCGTCCGTCGGTGCATCGTCTGCTAGGGCAGTCTGACGAGCTAAAATCCCTAGAAAAACCTCCCACCAATTTCTTAGTGGGAGGGTTTACTACATTACAGACCCGGCGTACCGTACATGGCACGAGGATCGGTGAAGCCAACATCGTAACGCTCGGTAGCTTTGTAGCGCATCGAGTCAGTTTCGAAGTCGCCTTCCATGGTCTTTTCCAGACCACGGCGCATCAGTAGCTTCATGCCTTCCGGAGTGTCCGTCTGCACCCACCACGCAGTGGCGGAAGTAAGACGGGACATAACAACAGCACCCTGCGGCAGCAGGCCGATCGACTTGATCGGGTTGATGTCGTTGTCAGCAGTACCGGAACGCAAAACCGACTTCAGCAGCACTTCAGCTTGGAACACATTGCCCGGCGCCACAACCAGCTTAAGCGGCTGCAGACGGATCTTCTTGCCGTTGTTGTCAACAGCTTGACGAACCTGGATCAGCATTTGCTCCAGCGAAGTTTGTGACAGATTAGCAGCAGACGTCAGCAGGTTGCTGAAGGTGCCGTTAACGATGGGGTGTGCGTTGCTGTTCAGTGCAACGCCGTCGCCGCCAACATACGCACCATTGAATGCGCGGTTGAGGACGTTAGCTGCCAGAGTTTCCTTGGTCTCGACCAGCGACTGCGCCAGGTGGCGAGCGTAGACGTTACCAATGCGGATGTGATCGCCATCTTCCACCAGCACCTTGGTCAGTGCGAAGGCCAGACCGTAGACCTTATACACATAGCGCTTGAGGAAGAGTACGCCACCCTGCTGGTAGCTTACCGGGGTGCCATCAGGCAGTTCCGGTGCTGCACCGAAACCGTAGAGGACCGGCTCTTCGTGGTAGTTACGAGGGATACCTTGTTGCTCACGGAACACTTGGCTCCATTCATCGGTACGCTGATCATAGACTCCGTCGAATGCTTCGTTGAGAATTGGCTCAACGATCGAACGAAAGTCTGTACTTCTCATTGGGGCTGCCATAGTTTATGCCCTCCCTTAGATAGCGTTAAGAGTAGCGACAAACTGGTGCTCAGCGATTTGTACACGAACGATCGTGTATGCATCACCCCATGCGTTGTCAGCGTACGGCGCAATATCAACAATACGCAGTTGGCCGTAAGTGCTGGTGCCAGTCAACGTGGACGACATGGTGCACTGAGACAAACCGGTAGTTGTCGAACCTGCGGTTAGATTAGAGAAATTGGCGTTGTCACCAATAGAGGTTTGCGCAACAGAACCATCTGCCTGGATCTCATACACGATCAGCGGATCATTGTAGAAGTAGGCAATGCACGAACCGGTTTGGTAAGCAGTATTTGCAGGCCAGTAGTTCGACACGCGGCGACGGCCGGTGGTGTCGGTCCACTCAACGCCTGCAAAAGCGCCAACAAAAGCTTCGGTGGAAGTAACAGGCTGAATAACACCGTTGACATACTTGACGGGCTGGCCCTTCAGAATGTCAGTGTTATAGCCCGAAGTGATACCATTGGCCAGCGCTTGAGCACGTTCCAGTCCCGTAGGAAAGAACGCCGGGCGAAGACCGAATGGTGCGGAAGTTGCGCTCATAAAATGAGTCCTTTCACATTCGATTTCATCAAGTCCTACCTGAAGGCAGGTACGTTGATATGGGCGTTAGATTCCATGCCTTCGCCCTCGACCGATACTAGTGAACGACCCCCGCTGTCACGAGCTCCAAGCAATTGCTCTTGTTGAACACGAATCTTATCTTGTTCTTCAAGAGGCGCCTGGTGGTGCAACTCATACATAATTTGCTGGTACAAGTCCATAGGCATCTTGTACAACAGCATCTCATTGCATGAGACGTAACCAACATTCTCGCCAGCTTTCACACGCAGATGCTCAAAGCCGGGCAACTCATCGGCTTTCACAGGCTCATACCCCATTCGCATCCGTTTGTGGATGGGATCATACTGATTTGTCGAAGACAACCAGCACAAATGAAAACCCGGAATTTCGGGCGGGGTCGGAAGTGCTTCTTGGAGCCACTCCGAGCGGAACATCTTACGACGCTCCTCGGAAAATACAAAATTCTGTTCAGGTGCTTCGCGCTTACGATCATCTTCTGCGCGGCTTTCACGACCACCTGCTTTGAGATCCTTCTTAAAACGTCCGTCCATGATTACCCCCTAGCCTTGTTTTGACGATCCCAATCTGCAAACTTACGGATCATCTTATTACGTTGTTCGATATTGTCCCACATGCCTGCTTCCTTAATGGCTGCAACACGATCGGGTGTTAGACGGAACTCGTTAGGCTTGGTACTTGCCATTGATTCCCGCCCCGAACTCGTAACCACAGACCTAGGGGGTCTCTGATTTCGGTTGCGATCATTATATCCTGCACTTGAGCGATGTGGTAAATATTTTTGTAGGCGCTCGTCCAGCTCTTCCCAGTAATCCTCAGTGGTGGGGTCATACCCTTCCTCAGTCAGCTTACGGTCGATTTTTTGAGCAATCTCAGAGTCGAGATCTTTGCCTTGTGGGTCATACCAACTATTGCGTCGCATCCAGTCAGCCGCCATCTTTTGCACCGTCGGGTCAGGTAATTCGATATTGGGCTTAGGCTGCTGCGACATCTGCTTAGTCGCGTTATCTTTAAGAGTATTCAAAGACTCCAGCTTGCGCTGCGCTTCATACAGCATTTCTTGAGCTTGCACCAAAGCGTCACCATCCTGCTGAGTGACTGCCTCTTTCATTTTCATCTTGGCAAACTCAACTTGCACGCCGGCGTCATCAATAGCTTTATCGACTCGAGCCAATTCAGCGCCAGAAGTCTTCTTCTCAAGCTCAGCAATACGAGTAGCCAGTTCTGTATTCTGCTTTTTCAGAGCAGAAATCAGGTGGTTAGACTCGCGAGCCTTTTCTCGATGAAGTTGCTTCTTAAGCTTACGCTCTTCACGACGTGCTGCACGAATAGCTTCACGATCTGGATCGTTATCGGCAACGTTGGAACCGCCATCTTGAGAAGCAGAGCCGCCGTCATCATCATGATCGTCATCATCGTCATCATGCTGATTTTGATTGGCGTCAGCTTGTGGAGAAGTCTCGTCATCGGGCAATTGCACAACAGCCGAGCCATCCTGCTCTTCAGAGACCTGGAGTTCCATTTTTTGTGTTTGATTCATTTGCATACCTTTCTGCGTTTAGACAAACGCTCTGATGGCCAGAGGGTCCCCAGTACAGGCCCCAATGAGTTCATGGTCATTGAAAAACGTAAACAAGGCCTTGCCTTGCACGTCGTTGATGTCGTAATCAACCTCCCAACGATCACCACCCCATTTAGGGACACGTACATAGTCACCTACTTTAGCCCATGCGCCTTCCGGCCAGGGTTCCATGGTGTCTCGCTTGCAGAACGCAAGCGGTCCAATGGCAATAACTTTGCCAATCATGGTGTTCCACTTCTCAGTTTCTTTGGTTTCCTCGACCAGAACAATACCGGATTTCGTGGCCTTTTCCTTAACAGCACGGAGTTGCACAAGAATACGGCTACCGAACGGGCGCATCAACGGGTCCACAACAGGAAACGCTTCTTCCAGCGTTTGTTCTACGATATCATTCGACATCTCTTTTTTCCTCTTCTAACATAGCATCAAGAATCGATAAAGCCTCTGCCAGGCCTTGGTAATGACCGACTAATCGTTGATAAGACTCATAATTTACTGGAGTGCCTGCATGCAAGACTTCAGTAATTTTGCTCTGCTCAACTTTTAGCCGGCCAATGTAGTCTGAAAGAGTCCTCATCAGCGACCGCGACCCGACTTACGCATTGGCACCGCCACTGCGATGGTCAGACCGGGACCTTTAGCATTGCCGCCTTTTGCGTAGCGAGCAATCTTTCCGGTTGGTTTAGGCAATGGCTCTTTTTGTGAAGAGTCATTGATCAGCGTACGAGTCTTGCTCTCAGGCATGACTTTGCCGCCTTCCTTGTAGCCCTTAATACCTTTGCCTGCAGCTTTGGTGATACCCTCACCTTGGCCCATAGCAAGGCGCTTGTGCATATTGATTGCTTCTTCAGCCATGATGGTCTCCTTAAAAACCGTGTTTGTGTTTACCAGTTGCCGTCTTACCAAAGCCATGCCAATCACTAACATGGCCCCCTTTTTTGTATGAAGATTGCGACATCGCCTCTTTTTTCACTTTGCCAAGTAGATCCACATCAGACTTTTGCATTGTGGGGCTAGGCAGCCCATACTTCGTACGAACCTTTCCAAGCAAATCAAGATTCTGCGCCGACAAAAGCGGCGTTTGTGGTGTTGAAGTATCAGACATTAGGCTCTCCCATTTGCGCTTGCAATGCTTGTTGCGCGCTCAAAACAGTCTTAACTTGCTCGTGGTGCAGATTAGCTGCGTCATGATCGAGCTCAGCGGCTTTGATTCTTTCAGCCGTGAGGTTGTTCTCGGTATTCATAATCAGCTTAGTTGCTTCTGTCTTCTCAACTTTGGCTGCGTCCAGTTGTAGACGTTGCGCATCGAGCATCGCGTCTGTTTGATCTTTCGTGGCACGACGCTGAGTCTCTGCCATTTGCGTATCCACCAAAGCCTTGACCTCCGGTGGCAACTGCTTCTGACTGGACATTTGCTGCATAGTTTGCAGCGCTGCCATAATGACCTGTGGCAATTGCGCAAACGTCTGCTCAGTATCCAGCATGACGTGCTGTGACGCCGCTGCCAGGAGCTTATCTGCCATCTGTGGCAATTGCTGTTCGCGCATGACATCAAAGGGTCGACCCAGCGCTGCACTGGCGTATTGGTCAATCTGATTGAGATACCAGAGCGTGACGTGTTGCTTCAAATGCTCAAGTGCTGCAGGCACATAGACAGGCGCAATGATAGGGTTAGCACCATACAGCGGATTCTTAAGATAATCCAGCAACACTTGAATATGCGCCAGGTGGTCCTGGTGCGGAAAAGCGCCAACCGGCTTGCCGACTGTCATGGCCACATTCTCAAGAGCCGGATTCATATCCTTAACGTTCTGCGGATCTGGTAGAACCTCATTGACGTCAGGAATCTTAATCTGTTTAAGAATGCGCTTTTCAACCGCAATACGATTATATAAATCAGGGTTGGCTTGAGCTCGCGCAGCCAGCGCCTGAATTTGAGCGTAGCGCTGAGTCTCTGAGAAGATATGCGGATCAGATACCGGCACAATATCTGAATTCTTTTCAAAGTCTTCTTTGGTGACGCCAATGTCTTCTACAATCTCATTCTTACGCTGCTCATCCAAGTACCAGCGATTGAGACGTGCAATGATGCGAAGCACACGACGCTGAGACTCATGCAAGCGAGCATGAATAGAACTAAACACCGCCGCGCCTTGCTCAATCAGAGCTTGCGTCGTACCTACCGGAGCTTGAGAATTGACATCAGCAATCTTCTCTTCGGACGTAGTAACAACGCCCTTAGCAGCGTCGGTCAACCAACCTAGCAATTGAAACAGCACTGGGCTAGGCGGATTAAAAGGCACCGGCATCGCTATTTTTCTGATGTCGTCGACTCCAGGGGCTCCTTCGATTTCTGCGACTTGGGTAGGCTCGATAGTAGTAGACTGCCCCGATATTTTCGCTCCCTTAAGCTTGAGCATGGTTGGGGCAGTGTTAATATGCGCACTATCCAATAAGGCACGGAGAGCACCAGTGAGAGCAGCACTAAGGCCACCAATGAGATGTGGGAAACCAATAGCGTATGCACCGCGCCAAGGAATGAATTTGAACTCAACAATCCAATCCAATTTAGACATTGACTCATCGCCAAACTCCCAGTTGCGATACAAGCCAACCACGTCTCGAGTCAGCTCATCAATCATCAAAATGTAAGGCGCTCTTTCGCCCTTTGAGTACGAGTCATCCTCAAGCTCAAGCCAAGTGTAGATATGGAACACACGGCGTATGCCATCAATGTTCTCGGCCTGTGAAGTCTTACCCTCAATCTTATTGGTTGCCTTCTCAGCCGCTGACTCTTCTGGCTCCATGCTGGCGCGATGAATGCCGATGTCTCGATACAATCCGCGCGCAATCCTAAGCTCAAACTCTTCCTGCGTAATATCTTGGACCTCAGTGACTCGGCCCGCAGTGTAGAAGTTACCAGCAGCAAAGGGAAGGTAGATATTGTCAATGGGCACAAACTCTACGCATGGGCGCTTCTTTTGCTCATCATACCAGACTTTAAGATATTGTGAGCCGCCCAGCGGGATTTGAGTGAACATTTGTTCTTCCTCATCCCTAAACTCCTCGATCTGCTCGGTGAGCTGCCAATTGAGATACTCTTTCTTGCGGTCGGCTTTCTTGGTCTTCTCTTCTGTGACCTCGCCAAAGATCTTGGCTCGTACAGGACCATCCGGTGGAAAGAGCTCCTTGATGGCTCGTGCTGCGAAGTCCACGCAAGCCTCGGCCATGACTGGGTGTACTACCTTGGACGCGCCTTGGAAAGATGCGCCACCAGGCGCGTCATGCCCCAAGCCTGTGCGACGAATGCCATCCTCATATTGCTTATCGCGCTCAGTGCGAGCATCTTTATCTTTGTCGATGAGCTCCAGATACTTAATAGCCAAAGACCCCATCTCATACGATGGAATATTCTCGGCTAAGTTCTCGTAGAAGTCTGGCTCATCTTCAGGCCCTTTGCTGGCGTCCATGCGAACAATGACTGAGCCATCCGGCAGCTCTTCAAAGTCATCCTCATCTGGCTCTTCCATGTCGAAGATGTCGTTGAATTGCTTTTCGTCATCGTCCTCATCCTGGATGGTGTCAACATAACGACCATAGTCTTGAGGAATTGGCATCTCAGTCGCCATTATGCTCTCCGAAGTAATTCAGCCCGCATGGCGGGAATAGTTTTTGCGAATTGTACTTTTTTCTTGACTGCGCCACCCTTGGCGAAGCCTGGGCGCCAAGTGCCTTCAGCTACTCGAATAGCGTATTCCACTGTTAATGGGTCTGCTTCGCCAAAATAAAGTTCAGCATTGTCACGGACTTCTTCTAAAAATCCACGTATAGCGTCAGGCCCTTCACCGTCCCTACGAAGCTCTTCCATTTGCTCGCGCAAATGCTCAACCATAGGCGTCGCATCAGCAAGCATATCATTGGTCATGCGTGCAGCCAGTGCATCGTTATTGAGTAGCGTAGGCGGGACTTGCTCAGGTTGTAGACGAACTTCAGCAGGTGGCGCAGGAAGCTGCTCACGTTGCTGCTGCATGGCCTCCATTTGGCGATTAAGGTCTGCCAATGCGATCTCGTAACTGCGTAGATTGAATCGCAAATCATCGCGTCTAAACATATTACGCTCAGCGGCTATTTGCTCATTTAGCGCGTTGATGCGATCAACAACTGAATTGGCGTCAATAAGCAATTGCTGATATGTGCGTGGCTCAGGCTGCGCAAGATCTTCAAATACCCCAGGCACATTGGCAGGTTGTGCAGGGTCAGGCTCCCAATCTTGTGGTGGGTTGAGCTCAGCGTCAATTGCAACCTGCTCGTTGATGTCTGCCTCAAGCGCCTCTTGCAAGTCTCGTAAACGTTGCTCGCCATCTGGTGTAAGGCCGCGTGTTGCACGATCGTTCTCAAGCTCAGTAATATAGCGTTGGTAGCGATCAATACGGCGATCAAGCTCTTCGTATCTTGCGTTCAACGCCATCATCTCTTCGCGACTAATCTCACGTGCCTGCGTTGTAACCGCGCGATTTGACGCTGCTTGCTCAGGCACATTGTCGCGTACGTACTCGTTAAACTGCTGCTGTGTTACAAACCGAGGCAAGCCTAGCGGGTCGACATTACGTATGGCGTCAAGGGGAATGTCTAAAACATCTGAAGCGCGATTTGCCAAGTTGCGATACGCCCGCTCGTTCATAGCGTCGACTACGCCTGCATTATCTGCCAAGTTTTCTGAAACATAGCTGATCTTATCAGCATATTGATTCATATACCTAGCAATGTCAGCTGAGTACGCCGAATCAATCTCACCATTCTTATACCCAGAGACGTAGCCAACGCTATATGTGCCATCGCCTTGCGCATTAAGATCAATGGTAGCTACAGGCAAACCTGTCTGCTTATCACGTATACTTGCAAGCGTCTTATCGCCGTCTGCAACCGATCGCACGTAGCTATAATCGAGTGGGTCGCCTTTTGCAATTTTGTTCTTATTGAAGTCGTAGATAGAACGATAAGTTTGATGCTTACCTGTAAAGAGATTGCGTGCATTATCCGGCGCCTGGCCGCATTGACCTACGCAATGGTCCAATACCAAAGTGTCCATGCTAAGCACCTTAGCAATGTCTTCAGGTGACATAGCATTAGTAGCTTCAATGACGCTTGAATTATCCAAGTAAATTTGTGCCATATCCAGCTGCTGCTTTGCGGCGTCAGCGACTGCAGTCTTCTCTCGCTCAGCAAGTTTAGCCTCCTCGGCTTCTTTGGCTATACGCTTTTCTGCACCTTTGCGCACATATTTTTCAACCGTCAAATTTTGAAGTTGATCTGCTGGAATCTTGCCTGCAATGATGTCGCTATACGCATCTTTGGCGATTTGCCTGAGCCCAAGAGCATCTTCAAGCTCACTCTGCCTTGCAACATACAATTGCTCATTAGGCGCGGCACGAGTTACTGACGGGTAGAAGGGCCGCTCATGTATATTGATGTCACGATCAAGTACTTCAGAAGGCTTACGTGGCACTATCGACGCGTCAGCAATAGTCTCATATGCAGAGCCAAGCTGTAAGTTCTCAACCTCTTGATTGAGTTGCGCAACCTGTCGCGCCTTGGCACGTATAGGGTTAGTTGACTCAACGTAACCCGGCATAGTACGTGGGTCTACGCCTTGTGCCTCAGCTTGATCAAGCAAAGCTTGGCGCTGTGCCTCCATGCCGGATAGTTCTTGTTGCGCAGCTGCAAGCTGTTGTTGCTTTGCTTCAAGCTGTGGTGCAACTAATCCGGCTTCAGGCATATTACCTAATTGACGTGTCTGTGACGCAAGCTCACCTGTGTATTGCGCAGTTTCGCGAAGCGCAGCAGGCGTTTGATACGTTAAGCCTTGCGCTGCCAATGCCACCAACGGGTCGCCTTCAGCACCTACATTACGTACTACGTAATTGCTAAATGGGCCTTGCAACCAATCCACGGCCAGCTTATGCCGTTCCGCAAACTCAGCAGGCGTCACAACCGGTATGCCTTGCTCTGCAGCTATTGCGCGACCTGGCGCCGCCGCGTCTGAGTTAAGAAACTCAGTGTAAAACTCCATCATCTTGGCGGCGTGGGCCTGCTTATCACCGAACTCAAGATTGAATGCCTGCATGGCATCTCTTATGCTCATGCCAGGGTATATATCGCTAACGCGTGCAGTGGCATAACGATGCATCTCATTGTATAGCTGATTGGGGAACTCACCCGCAACTTTGTCGTGCCATTCTGACACAAGGTTATACGCAGGCAAATCACGTGAGCCTACAACTGATCGCACAATACTGGTTGCAGGATCAATTGAGAACCTTGAACCTACAGCTGTCTCAGGCCGAGTAGGCTCAACCAACCGCGTACCTTTGCGCCGCACCGCATACATTTCAGGTGACGTGGCTTCACGGAAAGGCGACGCCTCGTCCGCCAAGCTTTGGCGCCTTTCCATGATACCTGCCCACTCATCGGCCAAGCTCTGTAGACGTGAGCCCATGGTTGGCTTACCTGTGATGGGGTCAATGCGTTGAAAGCCAGTTTGCGCAGCCTGGAAGTCAGCAGGTATTTCTCCAAGCTGAGTTGCCAAGCGCGCAGCATCGCCTTTCATGGCAAGAATGTCTGAGCCCGTAAGCATAGGGCGGCGTTGCTGTGGCACACCAGGCCAAGCATGCGGCAATTTAGATTCTTCGAATGCGCGACCTACGTTGCTTGCAAATTCAGCACCTTGCGGTGTTTGCATTGGCGCCATGTTGCGCGCAAGCAATGCATTGACTTCAGGCGTAGATGTTTGACCTGTAAACAGCGCTTCGATAGGTGTGCGTACAGCAATTTGAAACGGATTGCCAAACAGCGTATTTGCCACGTCTGAAACTTGTTGCGGCAATGTTGCCACGTCTTGTTGCAACTCAGCAAAGCGACTACGTGGCTTGGCCAGCGGATCTTTGAACTTGGCAGATCGCATCGTGGCTACCGCACGACGCATCTCATCGATGTTAGGTGGGTTGTTATACAGCGGATCTTGCGTGGGGATTTGCAGGTATTGCGGATACGGGACTTGGCCTCGAGGCTGCTGAGTTGAGCCTAACGGGTCATCATCTCCGGGAACGTAGTTCCCTAACGCATCATACGGCATAAGGATTCACCCTCTTCGGCTTAGACTCGTCCACGTAGAGACTCTCGTCATTGTATACCGGATCAATGTCCAAGAATCCCATATCACGTAAAATTCTCAAAGCTTGAGTCGTGGCATCGACTAAGTCGTCATGCCGAACTTCGGGGAAAGCGCAAAGCTGACTGATTAAGGGCTCCACCCAATCACGTGCAAAGCCTGGCTTTTTGGAAGACTCGGGCACGTAGACACGCCCACGTTTGATGATAGGCGCCACGATGTTCAGTCTCTGAGTCTTGTCAGCCATGCCAGGATTGTAGCTCCTTACCGGGACTCCGGCGCGCTGGAGATCCTGTAAGAGACTGATACCGGCCGACTTATCTTCGATAAGTACAAGGTCGACCTTCTTCCCGTGCCCAAACTCATTGTCGTCCCCATAAATCGACTTAGACTCTTCAACGACCTTGGGACGCAGGTCTGGGTATTGAAGATGCTCTTCCCAACAATCCACCACCATTGCTGCGAGGGGTTTGTCATCTGAGGGCTTGAAGATGCCGAATACCACGCAGGCTGTTGGATCGTTACGTGTTTTGTCCGAAGTAGCGCAATCGTAAGATTGGATGACGTACTCAAACTTCGGCAAAGGCTTCTCAGCCGGCCAGAGCTTAAACCAATCCCGCTTAACGATGCCTGCCTCTTCGGGGTCGATGATCTCCGCATGAATCTCTTGGCGCCCAAGCTTGGTCCCCTCGTATTGAAGTATCTGTTTCTGGAATGTTGGAGCGAGGTTCTGGATGTTGTCGTAGGTACTGGCCGAGGTATACACCACATCATCGCCATCTCGGGCCACCAGATCCACAATCAAGGGCTTTGGCTTAGGCGTTGTGGTACAGATGAGCCTGGGGTTTTGGCCAAGACGCAATCCGAATTGCAGCATATCCCAAGCGTCGTCCAGGTAATCCCATGCTGCTAACTCATCCAGCCAACCTCCGTGGAACTGAGGACCACGAAATCGTTCGGGCTCCGAAGCCGGAATCCCCTTGATCAGAGACCCGTTAATCAGTCTTAACTCGTGTAGCGACTTGGTGTAAGTCTCGATGAGCTCGGTAGGTATGACATTAAGCAGTCCGGAGTCGCCTTCAAAGCACACATCACGAACATCGCCGGACGTTGGTGCTGAGACCAACCACCGAGTGCTGGGGTGGCTCCACGCCTCCCACCAGGTCCACTCGGCTGCGCACCGAGTCTTGCCTGCGCCTCGCCCTGCTAACAGAAGCCAGACACTCCACCAATCGCCTGATGGGGGAATCTGGTGCTTACCAGCTTTGACCAACCACTTGATGCGAGCTAAAGTAGCTGCTTTGTGCTCAGGCGGGAGTTTGTTGAGGTCCGGCCCTTTGCGAATCTTCTCAGCAAAGAGCTCACTTTGTTCCGCGCTCAGCATCTGACTGTCTCACGGCCAAGAGCTCGTTCAATAGCTCACCTGTAAAGTCGTGAGTATGCTCAACTTGCACAGGCCCATTGTCTTTGCCCGTGACTTCAACCTTTGAGTTCTCACGATACTGCTCGGGGAACCGAGCTGCCATGCTTCGTGACCAGAGACCTGTGTTCAAACGCGGACCACCCGGCGATTCGATGAGGTGCGTTTGCGCTAATTGCTCCCAATATGACATCGAATACTGAACTGCTAAGTCCATGGCTTCGTGAAATTCAGGGTGAACTTGCGCCCAATTCATGAGATTGCTGATGACCAAGCCAAGCTCACTTGCAATTTGATGTTTTGACAATCCCTGCTTACCGAGCTCAACAACTTGCTCACAGTACTTGGGATCGTACTTTGTTGGACGGCCTAAAAACTTCCCGTTTTTAGATGGTGTCTTGGTAGTCATGGCTCGGATTGTAATCTCATTTTTGGAAATGTAAACCTGTTTGCGCTAAGCAGCTCGGGTTACACAAACGGGTTACAAACCTCTCGAAAACTATATATACGAGTGCATATATATATTATTTATTATTTTTATTTATTTTTAGATCTACTGTAACCTACTATAACTCTGTAACGAATCAATGGCTCCAATGGCTTTGAGGGTTACGAAAAAGTTACAGGTTACACCCATTTCGATATCAACACAACAACTATCCTTCCAATTCTGACAATATTGCTTTTTCTGTAATTGCCACAATATCAACCCAACTGCGCGGTGTAACCTTATGTTCTGTAACCACAAAAGTCGTGTATCGATGTGTCTTTCCGTTAATTTTTATCACTCTACTGGGCTCACTTTCGCCTTGTCCTTCCATAGCGCGTCGAATGTATTGCGTTTTTGCTCTTGCGTCGTAGCCCCAGCGTTCACATAAAATTGACAGTTGCGTAGCAGTAAAAGCCGCCACTCCGCTGCAGTGTTCACGTGTCCACTCAGCAAGATCTTTGGCAAAAGCTTCAAGAGGAGACTTGCTTAGCTCAATGGCTTTCTTCTTATATTCAGTCATAGGAGCCGGGGCGTAGGGGTCAAAATCAGATATATCACGGCTCATATACCAGTCAAGAACAGCTGAGAATCCAGCTCCATTGTTGCCACGAGCCCAGCGCATCATGGCACTAACACGTTCCAGAATGTCTTGTTGGCTGAAGGTAGGGCACTTATAGATCGCCTCGCGGCGGCTGCTTGAGCCCATGTGAGTGATGTAGGGCTTGTTGGAAGTGAACACGTAGTTCACATAGTTTTTGACGGTATATTGAGCGCCATATTTGTTGTTAATCAGAATCTCTTTGCCCGTAATCAGATTCTTCAGCTTGGCGCTATGATCATCTCTATCGGAGCTTGGCTCATTGACCACCACAAAAATCTTACCCTTCATGACGCCGTTGAAGCTTGAGAAGAGATCATCTGGCCCCAAAGTAGCAGCAGGAGCGTTCTCTCCCATGCCTAGCATTTCTGCTATGAACTCAGGAATTGCCGACTTGCCCATGCCCTCCATATCATGAATGAACTGCGGCGTAGTATTGTTTCTTCTCCATGGATATTGAATGACGTTGGCCACCCAGTTGTGCCAATACTCCACAAACTCTGGCTCGGCCTGGAAAAAGTAGTTGCAAAAATCCAAATACGGGCTGGCATCGCCTGGTATAGGCTCGTGAGCCCAATCCTTAAATAAATTGTAACGCTTATCTGGTGTGATTTGCAAGCCTTGATATTCTGGAAACATGCCTACTTGTTCTATTTTGCAACACCGCGGCCACTTCTTATACTCATCCAGCAGTGCTATGTCTTTGGTAGTGACGTTGCCGCGACTGTTGGTATTGACTTGAGTGAAGTAATGCTGCGCGCTATCTACTTTGGCTTTATTCCAGTTGAGAATAAGACCGTCTTTCAGGCGAATGACATCTCCATTATAGAGAGCGTATTGAGTCTTGAACTCATAGAGCTTAGTTTCCATGGTGTCCACTCCATTCATCACCACGGATGTGGTGGTTAGGACACTGGCCAGGCTTTCTCCGCTTAGTAGATGGTCATCAATAGCATACTTAGAGCCAGGCCCAGGGCCAAATTTGCCAACACGGCAAAGGTGAACCACAGCACCCAAGCCCCGGAGAGTGACAGCCAGCTTCGTTTCCGCCATTGCCACTTGCTCATTGGGCTCGCCATTCTCTTCCTTTCCGTCGTAATCGAAGATGATGTAAACTGTTCTATGCTTTTCTTGAAAACTAGTCTTGCGCTTCCAAGCTATCTTCATCAAATCAGAATGTAATGGTAAGCCTGATTTGTCAGTCCAGCTAGTAACGCCAGCCAGGCCAATGGGCGCGTAGAGACTGCCGTCAGCGGTAATTTGCTTCAGAATCTGATAGGCTTTGAACTCCCCTTCGGTGATGATGATGGGGATATCCACATCCTGAGCGATTTGTTTCCAATTGGCGCCAGGTGGAAAATAGATATGAGAGCCGGATGCTCGAGGCTGAGAATACTTCATTTTGCTCTTGGGGAAGAGCAACCTGACACGATTGAAGCCAGTGGGTTGGCCTGAGAAATCGTAATACGGAAGCTTGACTGACCAATCTTTTGTGTGGCCTAATAATTCGAACGTCTCATCAGGTGTGAGAAATTCCAGGCCCAAAGCCTTTATATCTGCATCATCAAACTGTCTGTCTGCAATGAAGTTGGTATATAATTGCTCAGGTGATGTTGTTTGGGCGGCGAAACCGGATGACATGCGTAATCCTTGTAGTGAAGCGGAGCTCTCTATTGTGCAGATAGAGAGCTCTATTTTTTTGTCCAGTGACTACGTATTCGTGCTTGTCTGTTCAACAATCAAGAATCGCAATCTCGTAGTGTAAAGGCCGCCAAGCGGTGGCCCCTGCAATATTATATTCATCATCCATTGTACATGGATGAAAAATTTATGTAGTATTTTCTTTGTGTAATGCTGATGATTGAAAGGACTCTTATGACGCAGCTGCTGTCTATCATATTCATCCTCTTCTGTGGCGGGCTTATTGGCGCCTTGGCTGTCGTAGGCTTTGTGCAGATGTGTTATTGGTTTGAGCAGGACTCTGATCCTTGGGAGAACGACTAATGGTCCGTAGAAAAGCACCGCAATATGGCTTAAACAAAATCAACTATCTTTTCAATCATTTGATCTACACGTACAGGCTCAAGAACGACGCCGCATTGTGTCGCGTATTGGAAGTGCAGCCTGCAGCGCTATCTAAAGTGCGTCATGGCGCTAATAGCTTAGGTGATTCGTGGATTTTAGCCATACATGAAGTATTTGAGATCCCTATTGCTGAGATTAAGGAGATGCTTAATGAGTGATGGCGATTGGTTTGCTGAACGCAGAAAAAAGATGGGGAAACACCACCCATGGTGTAATTTTTTCATGGATGAGCCTGCAGCAACTTGCGCAATGTGTTCCGGGTTGCATAAAGAATACCCATCAGAGGGTAAAACTGCGAATGAGCTGCAACAAGAACATTTTCCGAATGTGAGAAAGATAGATGACTGAAGATCAAAAGCGTGAGGCGGCAGCGTCGCTTGGTGAGAACGTATTATGGTTGATCGAGCAAATTCTTATTAAGCATAACGTAGCTATCCTTGAGGGCGCAAAAGAAGCGATTAACGCTGCGGTAGCTAAAGAGCGTGAGGCATGTGCTGATATAGCAGAAAATTGGAAATGTAACGGTATGCCAAGAACTACATTAGCAGAGCAAATCCGCGCAAGGGGAAACAATGACAAGAGATGACACTATCCGCATGACGCATGAGGCCGGGCTTCATTTGGCAACAGACGTACATTGGATGCCAATCATTGGGCTTGAATACGCTGAGAAGTTTGCCGCCATTGCTTATGCCGCTGGCGCAGCAGCAGAGCGCGAGAAGGTAGCTCAATGGATGATGCAACGCGGATATGCTACAGGCCATGGCGATACACTCGAAGACTTGTTGCAAGAGCTTGATTGGCAAATTCTTGAAGGCTGGAATCGCGCATTGATGAATGGCATAAAAACTGAGCGTGAGGCATGCGCGAAGGTGTGTGACGAAGTAAACAAAGAGTACGACGGTGAAGAAGTGTCGGCTAGTTGGATTGCCGCCGCTATCCGCGCAAGGGGTGATCATGACTAAGCCTATACAACTCGGTGATATTGTGGTCACAGATTCTTATGTCAACGCCACGTTGTATCGCATATTGAGCATCACAGACGATAAGGCTGAGATTGCAGTGGTTAAGTTTGATGGCAATGATCAGCCCGATGGTACACACTCATTGCAAGATTTTTTTCATCTCAACACAAAACAAAAAGAGGAGTATCGTGAGCGACTACAAAAATATCGAAGCTCTACAAGTGGAGAACCAAATTAATGAGGCCAAGTCCATTTATCTTTTTGAAGGGTGGTATTTCCTTAGCGACTTGGAACGAATGATTCAGGAGGCTCGGTTAGGCTCTAGAGTGGTGCGTGACTATAAGCCTAAGCGTCAAGGGGAAGAGAATGACTAATGAGCTCATGTTGTATGACATAGGCGTTGCCATTCCAATTTGCGCCGTATGTGATAAGCCCGTGGATAAAGTTGAGTCGATGTATTTACCTGACTACGATGGCAAATTATTTAGAGTGTATTGCCATGGTCAAGTTGAGCAACAAATTCTTGGTGCTTATATTATGTTTGACGCTACAGAAATCATTTTTGGCAAAGCGTTTGATGCACCTAAGTTGGAGGTAAAATGACCAAGCAACCACTCGCCCTGCGGCTGGCTGATTGGCACAGAGCAATGGCTGATGAGCCAAAACGCAACGAAGCCAAGCGCGACAAGCATCGCCGTACAGAAGCCGAACTACGCCGCTTGCATCAATCAGAGAAGGAGGGCTGGCGACATGCAGACGAACTTGAGCAGGATCGTAAACGCTTGCATGAGGTGAATGCTGAGTTGGTGAAGATGGCGAACTGTGTGGTTTCTGCTTTCGACAGATCAGTTTTTGCTCCAGACCGCGAACGGGGAATACGTTTGATTGTGGAACAACTACGCCGCGTCATCATTAAAGCTACAGGAGAACAACAATGACCATAACACTAACACGCGAGGAAGCGCAGCAGGTGCTGGATTTTGTTGAAACCGTAAAGGTTCACCAGTCGCAAATTGCACAGCGAGAGATGATTGCCGAACTACTTTGCGCCAGACTAAGCGCACCTGAACCGAAGTCAGTAAAGCAGCGTGTGGATGAAACGATAGCAATACTTGGAGAGCCGCCATACGCTGAATTATCTGAACCGGAGCCAACACGGTCAGAAAAAATGCGAGATGCTGGAGTCACGCGCCGCCCTAAAGGATGGAGCAAAGATGGGGATGAACCCAGCATGGAGCCGGTGGCGTGGGGAGTCCTTAACACGCGCCTAACAGAAAGGCAGACGCTCATGATGGTCATGACTGATCAGCCGCCGCCATCAGATTTTGTAGTACCGCTCTACACCGCCCCACCACAGCGCGAATGGCAGTCGATAACTGAGCGGCAAATTGAGGCGTGCATGAAAAAGGCGTATGAAACAGTGCAAGGCAGAAACTTGGAAATTGCTTTTGCGCGAGCTATTGAAGCCAAGCTACGGGAGAAGAACACATGAGCCTAATGCAAATGGGACTAGCTTTCATCGCTGGTGGTGTGGTTACGTTCATCTGCGGCTTAGTGGGCTACTTGGTACTGAACTCATGGGGGGCGGAGGATGAATAACGACCTAGATTTGACGATGGAGCGGCATAAGGTCGAAGCGGAACAAGGTTGGCGGGAAGAGATGGATATCATTCCATGGATTAAGTTCCCTGCACACTGGGAGGTGCAGGTCATTCCACCGTTCGGCAATGCCTCAGTGCGGT
>JACCDP010859848.1_pt1 | contig 26489 bp, 37 predicted proteins | sample 7445841 | NCBI WGS metagenome assembly JACCDP01 (sample SAMN15323441, study PRJNA562643) | freshwater metagenome | isolation source: river surface water | place: USA:Blue River Watershed | collected 2017-08-17 | reverse complement strand
CATCCTGAATACTTAAATCTATTACAACAATCAGATTTAAAACCTGCTATTTTAAAAGCAAAAATGTCTGTATGGATGGAAGAAAACAATACCACTGATTTTCCTACTCTAGAACAATTAAATATTGCTCCAGGCACCATCAATGCAACTTTAAAAGATGAATACGGTAATACTTGGAATGAAGTAGAAATAAAAAAAGAGCAGGCTACTAGCACTATTTTTTATCAAAGAGAACAAGCTAAATTATACCAACAAAAAGCTAGAGATATCTTCTTTAAAAAAGTAGCAGGTAAAAATCTTTCTGCTGAAGACATATCTAATATAAACAAAGAATTGCGAAAACTTTCTGATGAAATTGGAGACGCTACTTGGGAATTACGTAAAAGTAATAATACTGGAAATTATTATGTAGCAGGATATAAAAATGCCCCTGTAACATTAGACAATTATTATTCTCCTTATGCAGGAGGAATGTTCCGCCAAAAAAATCCACAAACATTAGAGTCAAGAGTAGAGGAGTTAGATAAAAAATTAATGTCTTGGGCAAGAAAACATGGAGTATCTGTACAAGCTCTAAAAACTGTAATGGAAAAATTTCCAGATCGTTATGATGAAAGTGCTTTAGGTATTGCTGACTTTGCAAAAAATTTAATTGCTATTGCAGATGGAGCCCGTATAGATACATTAGCAGAAGAAGTTTCTCACTTTGCTATCGAAATGCTAGAGTCAGATCCTTCTGTAGCAAGAGCCTTACAGAACATAGCTACTACTGACATTTATGCTAAAGTAAAGCAAGAGTATAAAGATATTTACGACGAAGAAATAGATTTTAGAAAAGAAGCATTAGCAAAAATGCTTGCTATGGAAATAGTAACGCAGTTTAAAAACTCTCAAAAAAATAGAGACGGTAAAAATATTTGGACCCAACTATATGATTTAGGAGCTAAGTTTTTTAATTGGGTAGCTAGTAACTTTAGAAAAAATAGTGCGGCAAGAATAGACCTAGAAAAAACTATTATTCCATTAGCTAATAGTATTTTAAATGAAGAGACATTAGGAGTGATGAATACTACTCCTTATGAAGCATTAGATAAAAATGCCATCATGATGCAAATAGATGAGCATGATGAAGAAACAAGAGCAGTTCCTGAAAGCGAGAAACAAAAAGCAAAATTTTTAGAAAATGCTATTAAGACTTTAGAAGATAGACTAATAATATTTAGACGTTCTGCTAAGTCTCAATCAGATATTACTAGACTTAGAACAGACTTAGATAAAATTAGAAATACTATAAAAAATGGCCAATTTGATCTAGGCATAGCTTCTTTTATTAATCTAGCAAATGGAGAAATAGAAAGTATTATTAAGTATTTAAATAAAGTACAAAAAAATAAAAATTACGATTCTCATAATAGTAATTTAATTAATGACTTCGTAAAAATGTACGAAGATTTATTTGCTAAGTTTAAAGAAGATATTCTAATTTCTGGACTAGAAACAGAAAATAAAAAAGAATACTATGAAATAATAAATTCTAGTTTAAGTTTACTTAGCGAAGCTCGTGCAATTAATAATGCTATTAGTAAAGTAATAGCAATTAAATATATAGAAGATACTAATAGAAACGAATACGGTGAAGTTATAGATCCTAATCTTAATGCAACAAAAGAATTTGAATCTATTCAAGAAGATGTTACTAGTGGTTGGAGGCTTTGGATAGGCAACTATAAAAATGGTAGTTCTAAATTATTAAAAGCTGCACATAAAATAATAGTAGATGCCAAAGATAAAGTAGTAAAATTTGCTGTTAAAACAGCTAATAATATTTTAACTTCTCAAGAAATATTTTTAAAATCTAACCATAAAATAGATGATTTATTTGAGAAAGATGATAAAAATAACAATACTGGATTTTTAATTCGCAAGCATAATTATTATAAATACTACCAAGCTATGGAAGCTGCTAAAGCTCAAATGGCAAAAGATTTAGGATATGAAAGTTATGCGCTAATAAGCGTAGAATTATTAAACGAAGAAGATAGAAAAGTTTACTATAATGCTTGGAAAAAATTTAGAGCAGAGAATACTAAACAAACTACTGATGAAGATGGTAATACTATTTCTATTCCTGCAGATAAATATATAAACCCACAGTTTGAAAAACTTATGAGCAATCCTACATTTGCTCAGTATTATAATAAACTAGTAGAGACTAAAAAAGAAGCAGTTAATAAACTTCCTGTACAATATCGAACAGAAAGACTAATTTATTCTTTACCAAACATTAGAAAAAACAACATAGAAAAATTAACAAATAGAGACAAAAGTTTTTTTGGTAGAGTAGCTGATGTCGGCCACGATATGTTATTTCTTGACCCAGATGATACAGAATATGGAGAAGTAAGTAGTTTGAATAATAAAATGGTACCTATCTATTTTACAAAAACTGCTGCAGACATGTCTCAAATTTCTTTAGATGTAGCTAAAACCTTTACAATTTTTGCAGAAATGGCAGATAATTTTAAAGAAATGAATAAAATAGCAGGCCCGTTAGGAAATATTCAAAGAACTTTAGCTGCAGGAGAATATTTAGACAATAAAAAAAGAAAATCAAGACTAGAATCTAATGAATATCAAGCATTAGAAACTTTAGTAGATTCTTATGTATATAATATAGAAAGAAAATCATCTCTTGGAGTAACTATAGGAAATAAAGATAGTCTTATGGGACAGTTTTTAGGAGCTATTTTACCTGAGAAAATGCAAGGCAAAGAACTTTCTTTTGATAAAATATCTAGAAATCTTGCAGGAGCAGTAAGAAAGTTAAACTTAGCAGGTAACTATGCTACTATTGTATCAGGATATTTAAAAGGTTCAGGTGATAGTATTATAGAAGATACTCTAGGCCAATATACTACCACTGAAAGTAAAAATTGGTCCCGTATTGAGTTTATGAAAAATATGGGAGAGATTTTAGGACAAGCAGGTAAAGCCAAAAAAACTAATAAGATGCATTTAATAATGCAAGAAAATGGCATTATTGATTTACAAAAAATACTTTTTCAAACTACTGGTGATAGAGCTACAAGATCTTTAACAAGTTCTGATATATGGTATGCAGGATATACTCAAGCAGATTTTGCATTAAAAGGCAGAATTACTTTAGCAGTACTAGATAATATTAGATTTTATAACGGCCAGTTCCTTACTAAATCTAAATTTTTAGAAAAAACTGCCAAAGAAAATAATACTCAAAATAATAAAGCCCATAAAAAAGCTATGCAAGAAAAATGGGAAAGTTTGAGAGAAAAAAGTTTATATAACGCCCATGAAGTTGTAGATGGGAATTTAAAAATAAAACCAGAATTTAGTAAAGATGTGACTCCTGGAGTTCTGGCAGCAGCTAAACATAAAATAGATTATGTTACTCATTATGTTGATGGTACTATGGCACCTACAGATAAAGGTAAATTATCTAGAATTTGGATGGGAGATTTTTTATTAATTCACCGTGGATGGTTTTTAAATCTAGTAGATACAAGGCTGAAAAAAAGAGGAGTTAATTATGTAACAGAAGAAGAAGAGTGGGGTAACTTTAATGCTACTGCAGATTATTTATCTAAAGTATTTTTGCAATTAAGAGGCAAAGAATATACTCGTTCTGCGTTAGCAGTATATAACTCTTTAGATCCTGTACAGCAAAAAGGTGTATTACGTACAGCATTAGATTTAGTGTATTTAAATATTATAGCTATTCTAGCAGCTCTTGCAAATATTAGAGCAGACGATGATGACGATGATGATTTTACAACACAATATACTGCATATCAATTAAATCGTTTATTATTAGAACAAGGAGCAGGATTTAGCCCAGCAGAATTAATTCAAATGATTAAAGAGCCTGTAGTAGGTGCTAGATTTTTACAAGAACTTACTGATATAAAGGAAATATTTAATGGTGATGTATATGAATCAGGTATGTATGAAGGATATACTCATGCTCAAAGATGGAGAATGAGAAAAATACCAGGATTTAAAAATATTTATGAGCTTCGTTATCCAGAACTAAAAAATCAATACGTAAAAACTACAGTAAATTCTACTTACTACGAAACTATGAAGCCTGAAGATCCTGAAAAAGAATCTTTGACAGCAACTAGGTGGATTTTTGATTGGTTATTGCCTAGTAATATTTTAGGAGGTTATGGAAGTGAATCTGAAAAAAAGACTGCAAGTGAAATAAATTACGATTTTTCAGAAAATTATAACGAGTAAAGAAACCGCCAAATTTTTTTTTAAAGAAACCCCCTAATCAAGGGGGTTCTTGTTAAAATGCTAAAGGGTCAAATATTTCGAGCTCCTCTAATACCTCTTCTATTTCATTTTCTATAGATTTTTCTTGGTAATTTATAGGAGCAAATCTACTTAACCTAAATGCAGGTTCTTGTTCTTTACCTAACAAATGTATATATATCTCAGGATTGCTTACTTCTTCTAGTAAAATACCTGGCACTATATCATCATTAGGTAATATTTCACGCACTGTATATATTTCATCTTTCTTAATCCAATTAGGGTAAGCATACCCTACAAATTCTAATAATCCAGTTTTTACACTATCATCTACACATATTACCCTATCTCCTACTTTCATAAGTTTGGTTTTTGAAATTTATGACTTTTTAATACTTTATGGTCAGAAACATTATAAGTTATAAATAAGTTGTTTACTACTTTGCAGTAGGTAATTATACCTTTTTCTTTATAATAGTTATAAGTTACTCCAGCATCTTCTTCATTATCGTCAGCTTTAGACATATTTGAAATAAATATAGCTTCTATAGTTTCATCAGGATCTATTCCTAATTCCATCATAGCTCTAATTACTACCCATAGTAAATCTCCTAAACCATCTTTTGTTTCTAAAAAGTTTTTATTATCTATAGCTTCTTCTGTTTCTGCTAATTCTTCTTTAATTAATTTTAATGCTAAATCTATTCTTTCTTTTGCAGGAAATTTTTCCTCAGTATTTACAGGCAAATTAAAAGTACTACTCCAGTGCTCTATTAATTTTACTATTGCGCTCTTTTGCTTCATATTCTAAATAAAATTTTTTTTCATGTTCAGTTAAACTTTCCCAAGTATAATTATTATTTCCTATATTAAATAATTCTTTTTCAGAATTATAATAAGGTTCTATTTTTCTACCTAATATTTTATTATTATCATAGTTTTTAAATATAAATTTATTAATTAAAGTAGATATTCTAGGCTCTGAAAGATTATATTTTTTAGCAAGTACTTCTACAGGAATGCCTGCTAAAATATCTTTTTTTATATTTAGCACTTCCTTTGCAGTAAATTTATATTTAGTCTTATTATTAAAATAAGCACTACCACGCAAATCTATATCCTGGTCCATAAATATTATCTGTAAGTAAATCAATTTGCTTAAACATTTTGCAATGCCAATCTTTAGATTCTTTTGCTGCAATTGCAGGGCTATCACATGAAAATACATGTTGATTTTGAGATAAAAATTCACTATATTGTTTAGCTTGTTCGTCTAGCAACAAAAATATAGTCCCTGGAGAATACTTCACAATATCTTGTAATACTGCTTCTACAAATTTACGCCAAGGTTTAATATGCTCCCCAGATCCTTTACTACTGATAGTTAATGCTAGCGGCAATATTAATATGCCTTGTTTGGCCCAATCATCAAAATCAAATAATTTAGTATATAAAACTTTACTAGGATTATTTAAATAATATTCTCTGTAAATACATTCAGATATTTTCTCTAAGCCTACATCATAAGAAGAATTTATATAATTACAAGCATCTTTTACAGGATACATATTTATGTCTATGCCGTATTCTTTTATAATTACTACTGCTTTAAGATTTTCTCTAGGAGTAAGTTTAAAATACCTAAATATATCTTTTTCACTAGGGCTTACAGTATTAAAAGCCTTTTGCACTGTTAAATAATTAAACAGTTTTTCTATGTAATCAGATTTTAAAGTTTCTTTTAAAGCAAGAGCCCAGCCAAAACCGAGCTCATTTACCCAATATTGTTTGTTTCTCATTAAAACTTAATAGTTATATTTTCATATTTATATACCCAGGATAATAAATCATTTTGTAGTTCTTCTTCATTATTATTATAAAGTCCACAATATTCAAAATGGCGCCATAAATAAGGCAACATATGAAATTGAACATCATAAGGATATGATTCAAATACTACATCATTTACTTTAGTCCCATTATCTATTAATATTTTACTAAGTATATATAATTTTTTGTCCATAATATTTAATTTAAAATATATATCTAATTGTATTCCAAGGTATTATCTTATCATGAAGTGCAGTAAATTCTTTTATATACTGAGATTTTAAATTATGTTCATACCTAAGATTTTCTCCGCCATACTGAGATGTTTTATTTTCTTGAATATCAGGTCTCCATATTAAATCTTCACCTGAAATATTATTATCTAAATTATATTCATGTTTAGATTTATTATGGGTAAGAAATATTACCTCAGCTTTGACACTATCATTATCCCAGTCATATGTTATAGCATACTCTCTGACATCTTTAAACAATTGTTCATATTCTTGTAACCAATTAAAACATACAATTACAGGACTAAAATTTAAATGCACCTCATAACCAGCAGCTTGAAACATTTTTACTGCTTCTAATCTTTCATTTATTTTACTAGTATTTGGTTCTAATAAATCTGCATAAGATTGAGGCATTAGACTAAATCTAATTCTTATCTTTTGCTCAGGATTATAATTTAAAAGATTTTTATTTACATACTTAGTAGCAAAGGTACCCATAGCAAGAGGATGTTTTTTGAAAAATTCAAAAATTCTTTCCCAGTCATGATGTTTAGCATGCAAAGCAAAATCTTCATTACAAGAAATATCATAAGTAGTAAGTACCTCATGAGTTTGATTAGGCTTATCTACAGGAGTAAAATAAGCATGATTATTTATAGCTGTTAGAATATCTCCAGTATTAGTAGCTATGTCTAAACCAGTAGGTTTATGGCGTTTCATATAGCAGTAAGAACAGTCATACAAACAGCCAAAACCAAAACTTGGACTAATAAAATCAGTACTTCTACCTGAAGGTCTGATCAACATACTTTTTCTATTTAATACTTTTACTAAACTCATTTTAATCTAATTCTTGAATTTTTTCTACAATACTATCTTTTAATTCATCGGTTAGAGTTTGGGTATATAAACTATATATCCATTCTATTAGTTCTTCTTTACTCATTTTTTAATATTATAAGTTATAAATTATTCTTCTACAAGTTAATAAAGATATAATATGTAAGTCTAGTACAAAATCATAATTATTTCTTCTATATCCCCCAAATAAACACATTACTACTGGCAAAGACTTACCTAAATCTTTTGATATATCATTTACCCAATTAGCAAAAACTTCTGCCGCTTTTATCCAATGTTCAGTATCTAATCTTCCTCCTAAATCATCTTCAGTATGACTATCTGCACCATGAGCAAATACTACATAATGTATTTTATTTTTTAAAATTTCTTTTTTTAATAATTCAAGCTTAGATTTAAAATTTTTAATGTAAGTTTCATTATAACCTTCTGGATTTATATTAAAACCTTTTGGTATTGCTTTTTCTAGTAAAGGATTAAAATCATAAGTATCTTCAATACTATTTCCAAAATGACAATCTAAATCAAGATATGCTCCTGATAAACCTGTTTCTTGATAAATCTTTATAGCAGATATAACTTGTCCTGAAAATGTACAATATCCTGATCCTGTATGAGGCTTTGCATGATGCATACCTGATACAGGAGCAAAACATAATTCTTCAGGATATTCTATTGCCCATCTTTTAGCTGCTAATAATGATCCTGTAGTATAATGTAAACTTTTAACTAACTCGTTACTCCAAGGCAATCCATTATTACTATAATTACCTTTTTTATTAAATACATTATCTACATACTCTTCTGTATGTGCAATTAAAAAATCTTCTTTTTTTATAGGCTCAAAATTTTCTTGTAGATCAAAATATTTATCATAATTTTTTTCTTTAATTTTTTTCATCAAAAGATATGGTTTTAATGGACTTTTAGAAAATGATGAGTCCATTTTATGACATACTTGTTTTGGTGAATAAAATGTTTTTATTTTTTTCATGTTAATTTTTTTAACAAAACATAAAATAGCCAATTGCAATACCTGCAAGAATGCCTATTATGCTTGCTTTAATAAAAGTTTTTCCACAATCTTTCATATTATAAATTCTTTTAGTTTTTCTTTTAAAATTTCTCTAGACTTAAATATTCTACTTTTTACAGTTCCTTCTGATATATTAAAAGCTTTTTGAATTTCTTTTATACTATAGCCTTCATACAACATAATAAAACAATCTATTTTTTTCTTACTTATTTTATTAATTTCTTTATTATATACATCGAGCATTTCATTAAAATGATTCTCTACAGGATAGTCTATACTAGTTATATCTATTTTTACAGAATTATATAAATATTTATTTTTTCTATAGTAATCTATTAGAATATTTCTAGCAATAACAAATAACCAGGCATCCCATAAAGCTTTATTATCATCAAATTTATCTAGATTTAAATAGACTTTTATAAAAAAATCTTGAGTTAAATCTTCAGCTATTACATTATCAAAAACTCTTTTCAAAAAAAATTTATAAAATCTTAGTTTATCGGATTTATAAAAATTATCAAAATCCATTTGTTAATAATTTAAGGGGAGCTAGAAAAACTCCCCTGATGGTTCAAAATGTTTGTTGTTTGCAGAATATCTAGAAATAATATTTTTATCCAAAATTTCTTTCTCAAAAGTAATTATAGGCCATACTTCTTGATCTTTTAAATCTGCAATAGACCCAGGATTGCTCAATCTTTCTTCCCAGCTTTGTTTTAGCACAGTAGCTTTAGTTAAAATTAAAGGCAAAGTAAATATCTTGCCAGAAAAATAATTATTTGTTAGGATCAATTTTTTTGCTTCAGGGCTAATTTCAGAATAAATACCGTTAAGTATTAGCTCATAATCTTTTTGATAATTAGTAGGAATACTAAATACTAATACTATACAGTCTTGTATTTCATAATCATCTACATAATTTGGAAAAGCTTGGATAGTAGAATAAAATTTATCAAATTCTGCATCTCTATAACCTCTAACAAGAATAAATACATAGTTTTGATTATTATATTTTTCAATATTTTGATCTTGTAAATAAGCATTTAAAAATCTAGAATTAAATTTTATCCTGCCCCAAGGGTCTAGTATATTACAATCAAATAAGTTTTTACTAATGTTTAATAAAGGAAATATAAAAGTAGCAGTTTTAGTAAATTTTATCTCTCTCATAATAAACTCATTCTGCCGTTATTTACATAATATTCTTTTGGATACTGCCATTTGTTGTTATTTTCAGCATAAATATATCTCTCTACTGCTTGTGTAAATCCTTCATAAAAAGTATTTTCTATTTTGCCACCTGCAAGACCTATATGAATAATATCTTTAGTTACCTCAAAACACATTGGCGGGTTAGTCAATTCTTTTTCTACTACAATATATAGAAAATTATCCATTACATAACCTTTTTTCATTAGTTCCACTATAAAATCTTGTTTTGTAAGCCCGTAACGATATACTGCTGCTTGAAAATCATAACGATATTTCCAAAACTCATGTTTAAAACTAATAATACTTTTACTAGTAGTTTTAAAGTCTATTGGAGTAATTACTTTTCTATCATGGTCTAACATAACTCTATCTAACTCACCTTTAAATTGCAAGCCTTCATATTCAAACATAATGACTACTTTATCTAAATACTCTAAATCATCTGGAGAATGTTTTGGATAATTTTTATCAGAATATTTTTTAGTAAAATCATCAGATTTTAAGGCCATTACACAATTTACAGCTTTAGCATAGTCTACATCAGTAACCATAGTTTTACCTACAGAGTTTTGCAGTAACATAAAATAATCTATGCCAGCAGTAAGTATTTTATTTACTCTTGTCTCGTCTTTTAGATTATTATAATAATCTTGATATTTACAATGTTGTAGAATTTTATCAGAATAAGCATCAAAAGAAAAGAAATTTGTATCTTCTGGATTTTCACTTACAATTTCTGAAAAAACTCCATTAACTACTCTAACAACACTGTCACTAGGATAAGAATCTTCGGATATTTTAATAAATTTTTCATCAAATTCTGCTCGAGTACCTGTTAACATTATATCTACCATTGTACCAAATACAAAATGATCTTGGCTAGATTCTTCGTTGTTTTGTCGCTCTTGAGCTTTTTTAAATTCTACAGGACTGTATAATATTTTCTTTAAGATACTCTGATTGAGCGCTTGTATGTCTTTATAATTACTCATCTTTTTATACTTTTTAATTTGTAGACTAATTTTCTATCTTTAAAATTACTTACAGGAATAAACTCATAAGTAGTTCTTCTTAGAAATTCAACAGTATCATCTGGAAGTATTCCTTTTTTAATTAATACATCATCTAAAGCTTTAATCCATATTAATGCTAAATTTCCTATATCCCAATTAGGTTTATACCCAGGAGCCGCAGGAGCCCAACTCGTTCTTCTCTTACCAGTAGTTTTATCTTTTACCATTTTCATACTACCAAAGTTTATAGGCGCATATACAGTTAGCTTAGTTTCAATTGGTGCTTGAATACTAAGATTTTCAGGAATATTTTTTTCAATATAACCGTGCATAGCGGCCACAAGAGCCGCTCTAGTTGTATAATGCACAGAAGCATGAATTTTATTATAACCTATTTTAACCCATACGTTTTTACTTTGTGGTATGTGCGTGATAAATTCGGGAAACTCTAGTTTTATCTCACTCACCATAATTTTAAATTTTTAGATCCAACTTAACTCTTCTGAAGTATTTAATTCTTCAGAATTGTCTTCTATTTGAGGGGTAATTACTCTATCAGGAAATACTTGCCTAGTGTAATCTTGTTTTATAATATCAAAAATATCTGTATTTATAGTTACAGATTTTACTAAGAAAAATCTATTGCTATGTATAATATCATCTTCAAACATTTTTAAGATTTTATCCAAATATTCTTCATTTATTACTTTTTTACTTACTAAAGATTGTAGTATATCATCAACACTAGTATGTAAATATCTAGGATCTTTATTTAAATAAGTGATTAAACTTTTAAAATTTACATGATTTTTAGCTTTATTATCCCTCATTTTATGAGAAAAATTATAAAATAACAATTCTATAAAAAATAGACTTTCTTTATATTTACTATTACTCATAATTTCCATAGCTACAGTGTGATTATCATCATCTGAACTTTTAAACATATTACTCAATTTTTCATATGTATCTTCATTTATTATTAATGCATCATCACCGTTTATGATATCTAATAAACTTTTTTCGTCATATAATTTTAGATTTTGAGAACTTAAATAATCAATTGTTTCTGAAAAATCAGGATCTATAGTATTACCATAATAAGAATTATAATTATCCCTAAATTCTAAAGCTAAATTAGCATTTGATGTTGTTGCGTAAAGATTTAACTCATTATTATCTAGTACTCTACGTGTATTATAATCAGTAATTACTTTAGTGTAATCTGAATTTAATAACATTAAATTTATTTTTTCCTCTATATAACCATCAAGCAAATCTGCATCTTTTAAAACTTTTAAAAACTTATCTAATAATTTTATATCAAAAGAATAAGACCAATTTCTATCAGATATTTTATTATAAGTATTACTACCTGTAAAAACTTTAGTTGCTTGATTAATATCTCTTACTACTTTAATATTATAATCTAAGACAATATCTTTTAGTTTTACTCTAGGTATATTAATTCCAGGAAGAAAATAAATCTTATCTCCAGGAACAAAACTAACAGTACTTTCTGTAGGACTAAAATCTTGAGGATTTACGCCATATAAAGTATTAACATGAATAATAAAAGAATCCTTACTAAGATTATAACAATCATTAGTCTCTATTTTAAAACTAATTAATTTTTCCATAAATAATTATTTAGTGGCCATAGTCATGACCTTTGTGTTTAACATTAGTTTACTAAATTTAACTTTGTTTTGATTCAACAAATCTTTCAGCATTAGATAACGCAAGTCATCAGTAAAGCTAGAACATTCTGTAATCAATTTAGAAAGTCTGTCTATCATAGCATCAGAAACAGGATTTTTACTAGCATGTACTAAAGAATGGTTTACTAGACGAGTACTAATTACACTAGCAATATCGGCTCTATAAGTATCATCTTTACCAATAGTACTAAATAAATTATCAAATACTTCTTTTTCTGGTTTAGTTAAAATTTCTTCAGGAGTAATAATTTTATCTAGTTTATTATTGATAAACATAGTAAACATCATACCGAACTCTTCTCCAACAGAACCTTCTGCAATATTTTGTATCAATGGTAATTGATTATTAAATTCTTTAATAGAACTAATAGAATTAAAGAAAGTAGTTATACTTCTTGGGTTAACCTTTTGAGTTACTACTTCTGGATGCATCAACATGAAGTTAATACATCTACCATCAATTCCCATATTTTCTGCCCACTTAGCCCAAACATTTACTTCATATTTTAACTCGACAGAAATAAATCTAGTCTTTTGCGCTACGTCAAGACTAGTAACATTATAGTCACCATTATCTGGGTTAGTAGTCAAGATAACATGCCAATTTTTAGGCAATCTCCATGATACATATTCTTGACGGTCAAGAATTTCCATTGTTGCTTGCATAAATCTATGATCAGCACGAGTATAGTCATCAAGAATCAAGAAACCACCTTCTCCTTTACCCTGAATCCACTCAGGAGCAGCATGTGACATTCTTTTACTTACTACACGATAACCTTTTTGATTTGCTGTAGAAATTTCTGACTCAGTAATCCATAATGTTTTATCTTCATTATTTTTTACTTGAAATTCTTTAATAGGAAACCCAACCAAGTCACCTAATTCTTCTAGCTGTGATAAATTTAGCTTTACAACTTGCATATTTAACTCAGAACCTAATTGCATAATAGCAGAAGTCTTACCGAGCCCTGCATCGCCTTCTATATTAATGGCTACAGGCACTTTACCATCATTTTGTATATGTTGATTATTATTAATCATATACTTTAAAAAATCTTTTAACTCTTCAATATTTAATTTTACTTGACTCATAATTTTTTATTAATTTATAATTCTAGTTTAATAACTTTACCTGGTAACTTTTCATTCATATATGATCTTTCTGACAAAACCCATAACACATTACCTTTAGGTTTTATTCTTGGATAACCCTCGCCATCAGTAAAATATACTAGGCTAGTATATTTTTTTAGATTATTATTAAAATACTCTAAAACAGGATCAAATTCAGTACCTCCACGTCCATTAATTTCTAATTCATTTTTGCCATTATAAGGCTTTATGCTATTAATTTTAGTATCACACTGTATTACAGTAATATCTACACCTGCTTTATGAATATGTTTAATCTCATTCATAAACTCTTTAAGCTCATCATCACTTACAGATCCTGAAGTATCAATAGCCAACAACATATGTTGTTTCATTTTAATTTTAAGACCAGGATTATCTTCAAATCTACGATTCTCTTTTCTTCTAATTTTCTTAGTATATACTTTTGTACTTACACCAGTAAATCTTCGGATATACCCACGCCAATCAAATTTAGAAGGCATTACTTCTTCTATTACTATTACTGCATCTATCTCTCCAGGAACAGTACCTCTAGCTTTAAGAGTTTGATCTTTTATTTGCTGTAAAACTTTATTAGCTTGTTTTTCAATTAACTTTTTTTCAGCTTCAGGCATATTTTCAAACTCTTCCCACGTAGAATGATCAGGAATATTACCAGAAGCAATATTATCTAATAAATTATCCATAGCTTGGTTACCACAAGTACCATTTTGGTTTTTCTTATCTTGGAATTTTTTAAGCTTGTCGTAATAATATCTACAACCTGCTTTTTTGTCAAGATTTAAATCTTCATAATCATCTATATCAATACCGCCTTCAGGAAGGTATTCTTTATCTATATACTGATTAATTTCCATGTCCATAGCGACATTAGCTAAAGTTTTATCAGAAAAAAAGCTAAAAGTAGTAAGATGTCCAAATGCAATATGAAGTAGCTCATGTTTTAGTAATCCTGTTTTATGAGGTGCGCTAAGACTTTCCCAAAACCCAGGATTAATAGCAAGTTGGTAATTAATACCATTTTTGCATACACCCGCTGTAGGAACCTTTCTAGCATCCCAAATTTTATTAAGACTCATTATATAAAAACCATAATAAGGCTCTTTAAACATTAATTCTTTACTAATCAAACTAAGATCTTCTTGATTACTCATAGTTTTTTAATTTTTCATTTATAATTTTTATTGTTTGCTCTACCCCAGAATGTTTTACTAAGTCACTAAAGTCAGTGACTCCTATTAATTCGGGCACAAAAAAATGAGGTACATTATATTTTTCAGTAAAACTGATAGATAATTTTTTACCTGCCTCGTCATTGTCAAATAGACATACTACTCTTTTAAATCTAGATTTATATTCTTCCATCACACTTTCCTTCATCATCACAGATTCAGATTGTAAACCTATAGCAGCAATGTTTAAAGTATCGTGAATACTCATAACATCTTTTAAAGATTTAGTTATTATTAATAATTCTCCTGTATTTGGCAGTTGTTTATAACCCTGGTGTACAGTATAATTAGCGTTATTAATCCACTTTTTCTGCTTGTTTTCAAAAGGTTGGTATATTTTATAAGTTATTATTCCATCTTTTTCTTCTACATATACATAAGCATATTTATGAGTTTTGACAGCATTAGAATTATAAAACACATGACTAATTGGAAATACATTAAATTTATGCAGAGTGCTTTTTCTAATATTAAAGCTAGTCCAATAATCTTTATCATGTTTTTCCCATTGTCTAAGCTTTATGCCGAGATTTACACGTTCTTTGTGTTCTAACTTAGTATAATTTATATTAACCTTATTACTAGAAATATTTAAACTAGATAGCCCAAAATCATATGCTATCTTAAATAATGCATTAGAATAATTTAGATTAAATAACTTCATTACTAATACTACAAAGTCACCGCAGTCACCTGTAGCAAAGTCTTTAAACATCAGAGTATTAGGATTTACTCTATGAAAATATAAAGCAAAAGAAGGAATATTATCTTCCCGTAAAGGACTATGATAAACTCCTAAATTCTTAATATCTTCATTCATATAAAATCCATATATCTCTTCTTGTGTTACATGTTTTAGTATATCATCTCTTGTAATAAGAGCATTAAACATTAACGAATTTAAGTCTATCTTTTCCATAACAAGAAAAGGGAAGTAGTTAATTCCTACTTCCCTTTATTTTAATTAAACCACTTTTTACCAATCGTCTCCATCAGAGATAATGCTATTAGCAAGACTCTCATTAGATTTTGTAGGAGCTACATTATCTTCTGTAAGACGCTCCATTGCGTCAACATTAGAAGATAATTTCAACGCTGTCTCTGTAACAGGATGGCTCATATTTTCTACAAAAGGAACCCAACTACGAGGTTGAATATAATTTTTTGTAGAATTTAGAGTACCATAAGTAGCAAATATTCTAAACTTAGCACCAGATGCAAGACCGTCACGAATAACTTTCATAGACTGATCAAGTAACTGTTGCGGAGTTGTAGCATTTACAGGAATTTGAAAATCTTTCCCGTAAATAGCATGAATAATATGCTTCATTGCTGTACCTTGTTTTTTAACTTGGTCTTCAATAGTAGCATACTCAGTAGCTTTAGTAACATACCAATAAGAAGTAGAACATTCGCCACCGTTTGCGTCAGTGAATATTACTTTGTAATCAGGAGCGTTTTCTTTATCTTCAGGTTTCTTTTTAGAAACAGTCATAGTTACATTTTCTACTAGACCTGCTTTACCATCGTTAAAAATAATTACACTACCTTTTGAGTCAAAACTCGAATCATTTAAATTATACATATTTATTTATTTAATTATTAATTACCAACCTTCTTCTGTATTATCTTCTGTTCCTTTAGAAAACTCTGGATCTAAAGCAAATGGCATATCGTCTATATTTACTTCTACATCAGAAAAATCTTCTTCTATTCCTTCTTCTTCTTCTTCAATAGCTTCAGGCTCAGGCATTACTGCTTGCTCTTGAGTTACTTCAAAATTATCTTGAGATTCTTCTATTACAACTTCGTCTATTACACCAATATTTGTGTGCAATTTTAAAGTATTTAAAGACCCGTTAGATACTATTTCAAAATTATTTTCTACACTAGTATCTAGATTAAGAATTTTAGCAATAAACTCATAAGTTTTCTTATCACTAATAGTACAAGTTTTAGTAAGCTGAATACCAGAATTTATATCAGTAGCTTTACGAACTGCAATAATACTTCTATCAGCGCTAAATCCAAAAGAAACTCTTTCTTCACCTTGAATATTTAATAATTCTTGTGCAGCCTTATTAAATATAAATTTTCTCCCCGCTCCTGGCTTATCCAATGCTACCAATGTTATTACAGGAAATGAAAATTTCTCTTCTCTTTTCTTTCTTTGTGCAGGTACTCCGTCCCAAATTAAATCTTCCATTTGTTTTTATTTTATTTTATTAATTAATTATTTTAAACCTTTAGCAATTCCTTTTACAGCATACATTTGAGCAGTCTCTAACTCAGTCATTGCAATAGAGAAACATCTCTTTGCTTCTGGATCCTCAGTTGCTAATAATTCATTGTTACAATAATCAATAGCATCTGCCATCATTCTTTTAAATGTCCCAATCTTGTCATCTGAAGATGGGTTAAATCCAATATGACATCTTTTCTCTCCAAGTGTCAAAACTCCTCTTTCTTCTGTTTCCATATTTATTTGTTTTAAATTGAATAATATTCTCTAATTTTTTGATTTACAAGTAATAAATCATTTTCTACACTGTCTGTTTCAAACATTTCTAAAGGCGTTTTACAAGTATCGGAACCTGAAGATACAGTTCTAAATACATGTTTGTTAGCTTGTCCAGGCTGTTTGATAATTTCTGCATAAAGTACTATGGTACTAAAACTTTCTGGCACAAAACGCTCAAGCATTTTACCTTGTACGCCAATACGTTCAGTAGAAAAGCCGTTTTCATCAAAATGAGTTTCAGGATGAGCCATTAGATATACTATTATATCATCTCTCATACCGTCGTTAATATAATTAATTAAATCATATTGATTAGCGGCCATCTTAGACCATTTATCAAAGCCTTTTTCTGCACGAAAACTTTGTGACATAATAGCGTCAGTCATAATTCTTGACCAAGTATCTATTACAACAGTTTTAACATTTTCCATGCTGTTTACTTTGTTAAGTACTTTATAGACTTCTACAGCATCAGAAGTCTTTTTGTAATTCTTTCTTTCCTCATTATATTTTAGATTAAACTGTTTGAAAGGCAACGCTTTTTGATCAGTGTTGATAATTACAGTTTCATCAGGGTTTAGGTTTCTCAATGAGGTAGATTTACCCATACCCGATTTTCCAACCAGGAATACTAATTGTGCCATAAAATTGTTTTAGATTATTTAATAAATTTACGAATTTTTTCTAGAATACACAAGGCTTTTAGAGCTTAAATATCTTTAATTTCTTGCTTTACTTCTTCTTGCTTTCTTTTGCGTTTATTGTACAATTTACCTCTAAGATGAGGATGCTCTTCTTGTACTTTACGAGAAGCTCTACCAAAAGAATCTATATAAGGAATTATCCTAGCTTCCATATCTTTTAGAACTTGTTTAAAAGGTTTGTTCACATCGTAATCTATTTCCAGAAGATATATGTAATACAATCTTTCAGTAGAATCTCTAAGTACAGGATAAAGAGTAAGCTTATCTTTTACCCAATCATACTTATCTTTAATCATTTTCAATAATAGTTATTAGTAAATATTCCTGAAAACTTAATAGTTTTTGTACTATATCCCATGTTTTTGCATCGCTAGGTTTTATCATAGCAAATGAAATATAATTACCACTATTAATAGCTTCGCCACTTAATTTTTTTAGACAAGATTTTAAAGCTGAAATTTCCATTTCCCCAGTTTTGTCTAGTTGTGTATAAAACAATAAAAATGCTAATCCAGATTCTGTTGTAGCTACACTATAATCTCCTAATCTATATAATGCTGGTAACTCAAAGTTATCATCTATATATTTTAATTCAGGAAATTGAGTAAACAATTCTTGATGAGCCTCCTGGCTTTTTACACAATTTAAATTTAATGCTAGAAGTTTAATACTTCCATTTTGTTGTAATGTTTCTAAAACATTACTACTTTTTACTCTTTTTACAATAGGCATTTTACTTTGTTTTTTGATTAAAATAGTATTTATCAATTTTTGCTAATTCTTCAGGCTTATTTCCCTGAAGTTCTTCTGCTTTCGGTAATTGGTAATAACCACCGATTTCTCCAATAAATAAAAAACTAGCTATTTTATTTACATCACCATCACGGTTCTTGCAAATTTTTGCTAGCCTGTAGCGATTTTTATATTTAGTAATATCATACCCCAAACACTTATCCACTCCATAATAAAATGGACTTGCTATACCTATAACGGTATTAGCATCCTCTGCAATATTACCAGTGTTTTTTATATCGCTTAACATAGGCATCCAGTTGTCATTTTCTCTACGTTCCATATTTTCAGACCCACGATTAATTTGAGAAATTACTACAGGGCTGTAATTAAACATATTTCTAAAAAACACTAAAGTTCTTGATACTTTGTCTATTGCTTCTTTAAGATCTTTATGATTGTTATAATTAATCAAACCAATATGATCTATCACAATAAGAGTAATTAACCCTGGATTTTTAGGAATATAATTTACTATTAAACCATCTTCATTTCTTATAATCTCACCCCTGCTCTCAGCATACCCCATCACATCTTTATATAAATACTCAGGACTCAAAGTACTTCGATAATGTAAATATTTATCTTGTATTTCTTGCATCCTAGATTCATATAAAGGAATCAACTCTTCTACTTCTGGTCTTAATATCTCCCCACCTATAGATAGTATTTCATTTAAACTTGTTAATATGCCATGCTCTCTCCAAATTAAATTAGCAATATGCTTGGCAATTTGATGCTCAGGAGGAATTTCTAGAGAATAATAAATAATCTCTACATCATGTACATAATTAGGGTTTGCTTGAATAAAATCTATAGCTCCATACACATAGGTACTATTAACAAAAGCTGTCTTACCTACACTAGTACCTGCAAAAATTAAATCATAACGACCTGGTTGAATATTTTTAATGTGATTACTTAAAGTAGTAAAGCCTTGAAACGGGATGCCTTTATTTAATCCCTGTTTGCCTCTTTCTATATTATTTTTTAACTTGTCCCAATATTTAATTTTTGCCATATACTATATTTGATCATTATTCCATTCTTGTTCTTCTATACCCGTCTCTTGAATAAATATAAACCACTGTTCCCACATAGAATTATTTAAAACAGTTTCCATGTTAGGAAGAAAATTTAATTTTCCAGCTTGTTTTTGTTTAGCTACAAAAGATTGTATAGCACTTACAGCTTGTTGGTGTGCTTCAATAGTTCTAACTCTCGCTAAATACTTTTTTTCGTGTTTTAATGCTATTTGTGAAGTAGGTCCCGCAGCTCTTAATACTCTAGGACCCACTTTAATAGGATAGCAATTATAAAACTCCCAAAAATTAATTTCATCAGATCTTATATCAAGTAATTTTTCAATATTTTTCTTGCTTAATATAGTATCAGTAAATTTTGTATTTCCTGATAAAATATAATTAGATCCAATTAAACTATTTCTAATAATTAGCGCTTCAGATTTACCAAATATTGCTACTATACTTTCTATATCATTATGATATAGTAATTTCAGTAACACCAATTGATTCGGGGTTAGGTTGGACCGCTTCATCAGCGCCAAACTCAAGGTTATCTCCATAAATAAATTGATTTAAAAACTCATCTAAGTTACAAAAAAATACTCGATTTTTATCAATTCCATCTAGCCTTTTTCTCATCCAAACTTCATCTTGAGTACCTGGACTATAAAGGTTTATGATAACTGCTTGTTTGTCTGGTTGCATACGAACTACCCGCCCTAATTGCTGTATAAATGTGCGTTTTGTTGAGTTACTGCCCGCAATAATAGCCAAAGAACAATCAGGCACATTAAAGCCCTCGTTTAGAGCTTGTACAGTACTTAAATAGCGTACTTTAGTCCTTTTGTCTTTGAACCTCGCTACTATTTCTTTTTGCACCTTTTTTGTTATTTTGCTATGAAAAGTCATACAAATATCCCCAAGTTTATCTTGCAAACTTTCTGCAAATTCTGTAGTCGCACTAAATATCAAGCCATTACGTTTTCCCGTATTCTTTATAATCTTGTCTACTGCGTCTATTTTATTTGAGTTATTTAAACAAATATTTTTGCGCTTTCTCATTGCATTATAATAAGCACCTGCTTGGCCTTGTAAAGCTTTATCACTAGATTTTAAGAATGCTCCTGCATTTTTAAAAGCTTGACCACCATAGCCAAGTTTAGCAGCAAAATGTTTAAAAGCATTGTCAGATTTATTATAATCTATTTGTTCAGCAGCACTAAGAGGCACAGCAATATTATAAACTGTGTAAGGAGATATCCAATTATTTTCTAATGCTTCATCAACAGTAATTTTATCTATTACTTGTAGATACTCTAAAATTATTTCATGAAGGTTATCTTCACGTTCTAAAGTAGCAGTTAGGCCTAAAATATATTTAAATTCTACTAATTCAAATATTTTTCTGAAACTTTCTGCAGCGTATCTATGGCACTCGTCAAGAATTAAAAAATCATAATTTCTATTTTGTTTGATAGCAGTATTAATTACTAATACTTCAGCAAAATTTACTTTATGAACCTCTAATTCTTTTTCCCATTGATTTTTTAAGGCAATTGTAGGAACTACAATCAAACATGATTGTATTCCAGCTCTTGGCACCATGCCTTTTATAGCCATAATAGCAGTATAAGTTTTACCAAAACCTGTAGCTGCTTGAAATATGCCACTATAATTATTTAATCGCCAACGCTTTAGAACTTCTATTTGTCTTTCTGTTCTAGTCATCTTTTTTTACTAATTTAAAAGTTACTTTATAAGGTTGATTGTATTTTTTCACACTTAAAGTACTTGGATACAAATTATTTTCTATCCAGTAATGAGCATTTTCTTCTACTATATCTTCTATATACCTATGAGCACTTGTTTTTCTATTATGTATTACAGTACAATGATTTCTTCCAATTGCTTTGCCTACTTCAGTAAGACTAGCACCCATATCATATAATTCTTTACCTATTTTAGTGCGCAATTCTACTAAGTAACTATTTTTAGAATTTTTTACTTTTTTAAAATAATTGTAATAGTATTTACATTTTTTCAATATTTCTATTTTCTTCTCGTAGTTATTTATTAATACATCAAACTCGTTAAAATTTATATCTTTTTCCATATTTTATTTTTTAATGCTCCCAATAATCAGTGATATGTGGATCAGCAGATAATTTTACAACAGGGCAAAATAATTTACCTGCATCTTCCATACATTGTTTTAAGACTTTACTTATTTCTTCAGCCATGTTTTCAGGACTTTCTACAATCCACTCGTCATGAACTACATTAGGCATAAGCACTTTAAATACTAAATTATTTTGTTCTAGATATCTAAAGAAATAAATACCTGCAAGTTTAGTAATGTCAGCAGAAGATCCTTGAATCAATTTGTTACTATATGAGCTCTTTATCTCATATTTCTGTATATTTCTATACAGTTCGGACTATATCATCATCTTTAAAATATTTAAATATGTTTTTAGCAAAAACTACTAACTCTTCTTTAGAAGCAGAGTTTTTCATAGAATTTGCCAACTTTGTAATTACCCAAACATTACCTTTAATATATCCTTTAGAAGAGTCTATCCTATCTAAACTATATGTGTGTTCATAATTATCTCTAGTACCTACAACAAAAGGTATTTCTAATAATGGACATACTGGCGGTAAAATAATATCTTCTAATTCTAAATTAAATTCTAAGTTTTTTCTATTACAACGATTTTTAACTTGTTGTAACATTTTTTTCCTAGGATCTAAATTTTGCCAAGACTTATTTTTCATTTGTTTGACACGTTCATTATCAGTTTTTCTACGATTTTCCATATATTGACGATAATGTTCTTGTTTTTCTTTCCTATATTTTCTATAACAATGCTGACAATGATGTGTTAACCCGTCTTTACTTTTGGCATATTTATAAAATTCTTTTATAGGAAGTACTTTTTGGCATTTACTACATTTTTTTGCTATCATAGTTTTAATATTTTAGCAAAAATACTTAAATTGTTTTAATTATCCTAATAGTTTATTTGGATAATTAATTAAAGATGCTCCGCACTCGTGGGTTTTTACCGACCGTTCTGGTCTCCATAACCTAGTCTCTGAACCTTACTACTATTCCTAGTAGTCTTGGCTGCTGATTAGCATAGGCGGACGTGCCCTTAGCCTTCCAGCAATTCACGGAGTTTGCAATACTCATCACTGAGTAAGGTCCCATTCATTTAGGATAATTAAGTGACATACGTTCAATATCACCTTTTTTCATAAAATATTCACGTACTTTGGGTTTATAGAACAATTTAAATTTTTCAGTATTATTTTCTTTTTCGTGTTTGTAATTTTCCCAAAAACCTTCTGTATTATAAATATCATTGTGCAATCTAGTAAAGTCTTGAAAATAATCTATAAAACATTTACGGTTGCTAATATTATTAAACTCTATGTAGCCTAGTTTTAAAGCTTTTTGTTTTTCTTGTTTAAAATAATTAGCTAATCCAGGAAATGCTTTAAAATATTCTTGATATACTTTTTCGCCTTCTTCCATAGAAATAGAAAGATTTTGAGAAATAGTAATTCCAGTACCACCATAATTTATCGCAAAACCAGCACCTTTAGCAATCTGTCGTTTGTCTTTGTGGTTGTTTTTAATCTCATCAAGAGTTAAATTACTAAGCTCAGGAAATATTTTACTTGCAACAAAACTATGCATATCTCCAAGACCTTGAGAATAAAAATATAACAAGTCAGGATCCAAACTCTTATTAGCCAATACTATTTGTTCTTGGCCAGAATAGTCACTCACTATAAGTTTGTTACCTTTTTGTGCTTGAAAACATGATCTAGTTCTAGAATCACTAGGTATATTTTGCATATTAGGCAATTGTGGTAAGTTTTTCTTTCTATCTCCTTTTTGACCACTAGATAATCTACCAGTATTCATAATTTGCTGATAATTGCTATGTACACGTTTAGTAACAGGATTAATATAATTAAACCAATTTTCACCATAAGTACTTACAACTTTTTGATGCTCAGTAAATTCTATATAAGTTTTAATAATAGGATGTTTTTTCTTTTGTGGCCCTATTACTTTTTTATCTACAGAATGTTTAGATAAGCCTGTTTGTTTATCTTTAGTAAGAGTATCAACACCTAGACTTTGCATAAAAGGAATTACTTGATGAGAAGAAGCCCAGTTTAATTTACATTTTGTTCCTTCGTCAAATAAACTTAATTGATTGTCTATATACTTGCTATATTTTTCAGGATTATCTAGAATAAATTGATCCAATTGTGCTTTTATGACGTTTAGATCTTTCAAGTCTTCTTCGCACTTTTTTTGCCAATCTTTAGGATTTAGATAAAAACCACAATACTCTATATAAGCTAGAACTTTAACAAATTCATTGTCTAAACTAGCAGTACGAGTTAAGTTATGTTCTTGTAGAAATACTTGTTGTTTTCTCATTACTTCATGAAGAAACTTTACATCGTAAGCAGCATATTTTATTACTCTTGTACTCAAACCTTCTCTGTGAATGGCACCGCGAACAGTTTTATCAAGTTCTATTTTGCAGTATTTATGCACTACAGCATCTAAAGATTTTCTTGCAGAGTCTATGCCCGTAAACAATATTCTTTCTACTAAAAAAGTATCAAATATTTTCTTTGGTACTATATTATGATGATATAAAAACCTTAAATCAAATTTTGCATTATGAAATATTAGTGTTTTACTCTCAAGTAATTCTTTATATACTTTGATATCTACTGTATTAACATCTATTACATATTGTTTGTCGTTATCGCCTAATTGCAAAGAAACTAAATTACAAGTATAGGGATCCATACCCATAGTTTCTGTATCGACTGCTATTATATCAAGGTTATTTAAATATTTTAAAGATTCTTCTACATCACATATAATATAACCAACGGAATTAAATAAACTCCGTTGGTTAGTTACTAAATAAATCATATTAATTTAAGATTTTACAGATAATAATTATCTATTTTTTAACTAGTAAGTTAATATAAGCTTGTGCGCCTCTACGAGTCTTACTATGCCATATTACGTTAGAATATTTTGGATGCGGTAAATATTTCCAAAAGAATAATAATGTTCTTTTTTTAATGTTAAAAGAACCATGTGCATTTTCTACTATTTTGTAATTCTCCATAATTTTTTTTTTTTAGTTTTTATATTTGTTGTTATTAAAAATAATATGCCCCACTACATAAGAAAAAATACCTAAAATTCCCATTATAGGTATTAATTTTATCTCATCCCTTCTCCATTTTCTGTGTAAATAATCATTGGTTTTTTGTGTCCAATAAATATAGCCATACATACCCATGTATGCCCATATAGCTACGGCTGCTAATAATAATAAGCTATCTTTCATCATGTTAAGTTTTCTTGATTATAAAGATCGTCAAAAGATTTTAAAATAGTATCATTTTCAAAACTATCTATACTCTGCATTATGCCTTTAATGTAAAATTTTTCTAAAAGATTTTTTTCTTTAATAACATAATTATTTTTTAACAGCCCTGTTAGATATGCTAATATACTTTTAGATTCAACACTGTGAGCTTTATCATACTCTGTTTCTAATCTTGTGATAATTTCTTGTATTACACTATTACTCATAATCTAAAAAGTTTGATAATCCTTGAGATCTAAAATATTCTTCTCTTCTGGATATTAGTTCATAATCTAATTGTTTTTTGTGGTGCTCTAAGTCTTCTATAAATTCTATATCTTGAGTACTACATTCTACTTTAAAATGATGCTGCACTAAATCAGCATATTCTTGATTAGTTTTTTTGCCATACTGCTGATATATTGTTTGTAGATATAAACTTAGTTCGTCTAATCTTACTCTAGTAAGCTGTTCAGTTTTTTTCATGATTTATTAATTTAGCTTTAGCCAAGCATATTTTTATGTATAAATCAATATTAAAACTATTCCCTTTAAATCCTTTCCAATAGGATATTATTTCAGGTAAGGTTTTAGGGGAACTATTCTTGTTCATAGGTATATTCATGATTTTTAATTTTAAGGATTATAATATATTTTTCTTCAAATTCACTCCAAATTCTTAGTAAATCTCTTTTAGTATAAGTACTATTATGTTTTTTAAGGGTTTTTATAAACCAAGTCTTATATTCTAAATAAATACTAAATTCTTGTATGACTAAAGAATTATTATTTATAATAAATAATTTATCAATGGCTCTATTTACAAATTCTTCTGTCATCCCACAATAAATTCTATTGCCCTATTAAACCATACTAAAGATATCCCTATACCACCATTTTCTTCTCTTACTATTGCTATTGTGGGTATTAACATAAAATGTGTATCCCATTTTATTATTCTAAATTCATATTTCATATGCTATAATTTTTTTATTTGTTTTAAATAATCGTAAATAAATCCTGCTAAGACAATCGCGTTCATGCCAAATGATACTAGTATTTCATAAATATCTTCATATACATTAATACTCAAATGAACGTGTCCTACTACCCAAAATGGTACAGCCAAGTTTTGGCTTATCCAGGAGAGTGTATATAAAAGAAATTGTTTCATTTTATTTTAGTTTAAAGCGTTTAAAGTATAATAAGAAAATTTATATGTTACTTTCATCTTATTCTGATTTAAAGGTTACTTTTTCTAATTGTTCAAGTGTTGGAATGTTGCAAGTATAGCAATCCTTACTTTTTTCTACTCTGTATTGTATTCTTCCGTCTTTATGCCTTCTTGCTTGAAGTAAATATTTATACCCCATATACCCCGTAGTTGATAGGTCTGTCCATTGACCCCATTTACTTTTAAATAGTTCCATCTTATTCTGATTTAAAGGTT
>JACCDP010077871.1_pt1 | contig 26496 bp, 21 predicted proteins | sample 7445841 | NCBI WGS metagenome assembly JACCDP01 (sample SAMN15323441, study PRJNA562643) | freshwater metagenome | isolation source: river surface water | place: USA:Blue River Watershed | collected 2017-08-17 | reverse complement strand
CTGGCTGTTGGCCGTACTGCGCTGGCTGTTGGCCGTACTGCGCTGGCTGTTGGCCATACTGTGACGTGCTCCCAAACCCGCTGCCAGACTGGTCGTACTGTGCTGGCTGTTGCCCGTACTGTGACGTGCTCCCAAACCCGCTGCCAGACTGGTCGTACTGTGCTGGCTGTTGGCCGTACTGTGCTGGCTGTTGGCCGTACTGCGCTGGCTGTTGGCCGTACTGCGCTGGCTGTTGCCCGTACTGTGACGTGCTCCCAAACCCGCTACCAGACTGGTCGTACTGCGCTGGCTGTTGCCCGTACTGTGACGTGCCCCCAAACCCACTACTCTGCCCATACGAAGATGTATCTGCGTAACTACTGCCTTGTCCGTAAGATATCCCAGCAGTTGTACCAGACGACTGACCAAACATGCTACTTTGCGTCGTACCACCATCACTCTGATCCCCTGCATACCCTGTGTATGGAGAGGCTGCAGCAATGGCACCAGTGCTGATACCGTATGGGGGGGTGGCTCCACTAACGGTCATCCCATACGCATCTGTGCCACTTGCACTCTGTGGTTGCATCCCATATCCATCAAAACCGGCCTGATTTGATATCGTATCTGGATTTGTGTCCTCCACCGGTCGACGTTCAAACAGTTTCTGTCGCATACCCGCCCAAAAACCTTGTTTCGGTGCAGGTGCTTCTTCTTCTGCGGGTTCTGGCTCTGCAAATGTGTCATACGCTGATGTTGACGCATACGCACCTGCTGCCACAGCTGATTGGACTGCAGTGGACGAACCACCAAAGCCAGATGATGGAGACTGCCCATACGACGAACCACCAAAGCCGGATGATGGAGACTGTCCATACGACGAACCACCATACTGATCTGTTTGATTTTGTATCGGTGCAGTAATATTACTGGGAGCAGGTGCTGGTGTACCACGCAGACTCGAAATCGCATTGCGAATTTTGATGATTGATGCCCAGCCAATCAAAAACAGCACAATGGCAACCATTGACCAAGGAAGCAGCATCAACATGTAGCGGTTGATGACCCAATCAACGACTGCGAGACCTGCTGAATAATCACGGAAGTAGTTGATTATTGTACCAACAATCAAAAATGCATTAAAAAACCCCAACAGCCCAGCGATAATATTATCTTTGCGCGTTTTGGGATCAGGAGTAACAGGGAGTAGATTTTCACAGTAATAGCTTAACAACGCAGAGAGCGTGGTCAAAAGCAGAATGCGAATAATCAGGGTGATGACTGTAGGATCTTCCACGCCACCGGTGGCCACTTGGATGTAGCCACTGAGAATCCCACCGATGACATCAGTGACTGCGATTGCAATCAGAATGCCAAAAAACGACCACACGCCATAAAACCGATGGCGAAACGTACCAAGTGCCACACCAACCGCCATGGCAATCAGCGCTAATGCACTCACAATATATGACATGTGTGCATCCTTTCTCACTCACTGAATATCACTGTCTACCACTCTTTAGGCATATTGTAACATAGACCGCCAAAACGCTTTACTCTGACGCACGTGCCTGGGTCATGTTTGTGTGGTATAATCTTGCGCGTAAACGTGAACGGGGCGAGATGTGCCAGGGTGGGTACGTCTTGTGTGGGCGATGATGCCGCGCCGCCGCGCAGTGCAATGTTCATAACAAAGAGGAGTAATCCGCAATGACACGTGTAGCAATCAACGGTTTCGGGCGCATTGGTCGCCAGAGCTTCAATGCGTTGCTCGAATGGTACGGTGACGAGCTCGAAATCGTGGCCGTGAATGACCTCTCTAACGTCGCAACGTTGGCGCATCTGCTCAAGTACGACACCAACTACGGTCCATTCAATGGTGACGTCAAGGCCAATGGTCAGATTCTCGAAATCACCTACTACGATGCTGATGGCAACGAACGCGAAATGAAGCTCGAAGTGCTCGCAGAGCGCGACCCCGCCGCCTTGCCATGGGGCAAGCTGGGTGTGGATATTGTCATCGAATCAACGGGTCGCTTCACCGAAGCCGACAAGGCCAAGGCACATTTGCAAGCCGGTGCCAAGAAAGTCATCATCAGCGCACCTGCTAAGGGCGAAGACTTGACCATCTGCATGGGCGTCAACGAAGACAAGTACGATCACGACAAGCACCACATCATCTCCAACGCCTCGTGCACGACCAACTGTTTGGCACCAGTCGCCAAGGTGCTCAACGACAAGTTCGGCATCAAGCGCGGCATGATGACAACGATTCATGCATACACCATGGACCAGAATCTGCAAGACAACGTGCACGCCGACCTGCGCCGTGCCCGCGCTGCTGCCATGAACATGGTGCCCACTACCACTGGTGCCGCTCAAGCCGTGGCGCTGGTCATCCCCGAGCTCAAGGGTAAGTTCACCGGCTTTGCGGTGCGTGTCCCCACCTCGACCGTATCAATGGTCGACTTCGTGGTTGAGCTCAACAAGGGCACGAGCGTCGAAGAAATCAACAATGCCTTCATCGCTGCCTCACAGAGCGAAGCACTCGAGGGCATCTTGTGCGTCACCGACGAACCACTCGTCTCGAGCGACTTCAAGGGCGACCCTGCGTCGAGCACTGTCGACCTGCAATTGACGATTGGCTTGGGCGACAACCTGTTCAAGGTCATTTCGTGGTACGACAACGAATACGGCTACTCACACCGCGTGGCCGACCTGACCGCCTTCATCGCCGACCACTTCAACGCCTAAATCCCACACACGAACGCCGCCCGTGCCATGGCACGGGCGGCGTTTTGTATCGATGCTATGCACGCTCCCACATGGCAGCAATCCCTTGACCACCACCAATACACAACGACGTCACTGCATATTGTTGAGCCGTGCGCTGCAGTTCATGGATAGCTTTGGTCGCAATAATTGCACCAGTAGCTCCCAACGGATGCCCGAGCGAGATACCACTGCCATGCGGATTGACGATGGCCGGATCAAGTCCCAAGGTCTGCGTCACCGCCACCGCTTGAGCCGCAAAGGCTTCATTGACTTCGTAGAGCGCCACTGCATCACGACCGATGCCCGTGCGTTGCCACAGCTTTTGGATGGCTGGGATGGGCCCAATGCCCATATAGTCAGGATCGACACCGGCGTGGCTATACCCCACCAGACGTGCCACAATCGGCCAGCCTGCGGCCCGTGCCATCTGTGCCTCTGCCAAGATGAGCATGGCGGCACCGTCGTTGAGGCTCGACGAATTGCCTGCAGTCACACTACCATTGGCATCAAATGCCGGGCGCAATTTGGCGAGCGTCGCAAGCGTGCTATCGGCGCGAATGCCTTCGTCACTGGCAAACGCTTGCGTGCCACCTTTCATGGGTACATCAATCGCCACCATCTGCATATCAAAAAAACCAGCCGCTTGCGCGGCAGCAGCCCGTTGCTGGCTCTGGAGCGCCCAGGCATCCTGCATGTCGCGCGTCACACCGTAGCGTTTGGCCACATTCTCCGCAGTAATTCCCATGGCGCATCCCGCAAAGGGATCAGTTGTCGCCCCCACCATGGGGTCGCGCACGGTGCTGTCGTTGATGCGTTGGCCCCAGCGCAGGCTAGGGAGCCAATAGGGGGCGCGGCTCATCGACTCGACGCCGCCCGCTAGCGCCACATCGCAATCACCGAGCATGATGGCTTGGGCGGCGCTGATGATAGCTTGCAAGCCGCTCCCACAGACACGATTAAGCGTCAGCGCCGGTGTTTCGATGGACAAGCCACCGTTGATGGCCACTGCACGTGCCAAATACATGTCGCGCATGTCAGTATGGATGACGTTGCCCACAAAGGCCTGCTCGATGCGCGCCGGGTCAATGCCGGCACGTGCCACCGCCGCCCGCACCACCGTCGCCCCGAGGTCGACGGTGGTGACATCTTTGAGGCTGCCACCAAATTTACCGATGGGAGCGCGTACCGCGGCACACACCACCACGTGTCGTGTGGTCATGACCGTTACTTCTTGTCGCTGGTGAATTCACCAGACAAGAAACGGCGCGCAGTTTCGGCCAGAATCGCCGCCCCAATGGGCATGTAATCCTCATTAATGGCAAAGACTGGGGTATGGTGGGCACGCTTGAAGTCACCTACTGCAGCACCAACGCTAATCATGGTTCCTGGTGCTTTGGCCTGCATGTAGGCGAAGTCTTCTGCACCCATGCCAGCGCGGTTGCGTTCGATATTCTCACTGCCCACAATTTCACTCGCTACCGCATCCATCCACTCTGTGACAGTGGGGTCGTTGTAGCCGGCCGGGTAGCCATGCTCGATTTCAAGCGTATAGTCGCCGTCATAGATTTTGCACAAGGCAATGGCACGTTCCACTTCTTCGAGGAGCTGTTTGCGTACGTTGTCGCTGTAGCTGCGCAACGTGCCTTCGAGATAGACCTCAGCCGGAATCACATTTGACACGGTCCCGCCCCGTACCACCCCCAGGCTGACCACTGCCGGCTCCATCGGGTCGACTTTGCGCGACACGATGTTGTGCAGGGCAGTCATGACAGGGATGAGCATCCACAGCGGATCGGTGCCTTGGTGCGGGTAGGCACCATGCCCACCCGTGCCACGAATCCAAGCCTTGAAGGAATCAACGGCTGCCGTGTTGTGGCCTTTTTTCAGTGACGCATGCCCGAGCGGGCTGGTTGAGTCCACATGCAAGGCGATAACATGGTCGACACCGTCGAGTGCACCGTCGTCCATCATCATGGGGGCGCCGCTTTGGTGCTTACCACCAGTGGCTTCTTCGGCCGGTTGGAAGAGGAAGCGCACGTTGCCTTTGAGCGTGCCTTTGGCGAATTCTTCTTTGAGGAGATGCGCCACACCCAACAAAATAGCAGTATGCGAGTCATGCCCACAGGCATGCATGTTGCCGGCAGTCTGGGATGAAAAATCCACACCACTGTTTTCCAAAATGGGCAAGGCATCCATGTCGGCACGAATGCCGATGGTCGGGCCATCGCCGGTACCGATGCTGCCCACTACGCCGGTAATCCCGACATTGGTACGCACCTCGATGCCGCCGATTTCGTGGAGCGTGTCTGCAACGAGTTGCGCAGTACGCACTTCTTGGAATGCGAGCTCGGGATGCGCATGGATATCACGGCGCAGGCGTGACATTTCAGGTTGGAGTTTTTTGGCACGATCAAGCATTGACATGGTGGTATTCCTTTACTTCGTCAGGTAGCGTTTCACCGTTTCGGCCAAAATAGCGGCGCCCAACGGCATACAGCGTTCGTCAATATCAAATACAGGTGTATGATGCGAGCGTGGCTTGTCGCCGACGGCAGCACCGAGCATCATCATGGCACCCGGGGCGAGTTGTTGCATATAGGCGAAATCCTCGCCGGCCATGCCTTTGGTGACACGATCGACGGCCGTGGCGCCCACGTATTCGCTCGCCACGTCATCCATCCACTGCGCCACGGTGGGATCGTTGTGGCCGGCCGGGTAGCCCTTGATGATTTCCACCTGGTACTCGCCCCCCATGCCTTTGGCCAGCGAAAAGGCACGCTCAACTTCGTCAAAGAGTTGTTGGCGCACCTCTGGGTCGAAACTACGCAACGTGCCGGCGAAGTAGACTTCCGCCGGAATAATATTGAAGGCCGTACCGGCCTGCACAATCCCCAGACTACACACGGCTTGCTTCATTGGGTTGATTTTGCGCGACACGATCCCGTTGAGCGCCGTAATAATCGCCGCCGTCATCGCCAACGGGTCACCGCCGTTGTGTGGATATGCACCATGGCCACCTGCAGCCCGCACCCACGCCTTGAAGGCATCGGCTGCGGCCGTGACCGGACCACGTACGAGTTTGACGGTACCGAGTGGCGTATCGGCATCGACATGCAAAGCGATGACGTGGTCGACGCCCACGAGCGCACCATCAGCAATCATTTTGGGGGCGCCGCTTACACCATCGCCACCCAGCTCTTCAGCCGGTTGGAAGAGAAATCGTACATTACCTTTGAGCGTGCCCTTGGCAAATTCTTGTTTGAGTAGGTGTGCTACCCCTAGCAGAATTGCCGTATGTGCGTCATGCCCACAGGCATGCATGTTGCCGGCTACTTGAGACGAAAACGCCACGCCGCTGTTTTCCAAAATAGGCAACGCATCCATATCGGCACGAATCCCGATGGTCGGGCCGTCGCCGGTACCGATACTCCCCACTACGCCGGTGATACCGACACCCGTACGGATATCGATACCACCAATCTCACTGAGTGTATCGGCCACCAGTTGTGCCGTGCGCACCTCTTGGAATGCCAGCTCGGGGTGCGCGTGGATGTCACGGCGCAAACGCGACATTTCGCCTTGGAGTTGTTTGGCTTGATCGAGCATAGACATAGGGGATAACTCCTAACGACTCAAATAGCGCCGCACCGTCTCGGCCAGAATCGCCGTACCCAACGGAATACAGCGCTCGTCAATGTCAAAGACTGGCGTGTGGTGTGGGCGCTTGATATCACCAATCCCGGCACCGACCATCATCATGGCACCAGGCGCCTGCTGTTGCATGTAAGCAAAATCCTCACCTCCCATGCCGTTGGTGACACGATCGATGTTTTCGGCACCGATGTATTCGCTCGCCACATCATCGAGCCATTGGGCCACGGTGGCATCGTTGATGCCCGCCGGGTAACCACGCTGCAATTTGAGCTCGTATGAGCCCCCCATGGCCGTCGCGAGTGAAAACGCACGCTCGACTTCGACAAACAACTGCTCGCGTACGCCGGGGTCAAAGCTGCGCAACGTGCCACCAATCATGACTTCGGCAGGAATCACATTGAATGCGCCACCACCCTGAATCATGCCGATGCTACACACTGCCGGCTTCATCGGGTCGATTTTACGCGATACAATACCGTTGAGGGCTTGCACCACCGTCGCTGCCATCGACACCGGGTCACCACCGAGGTGCGGGTAGGCACCATGCCCGCCTGAGGCGCGCACCCAGCCCTTGAAGCCATCAGATGCGGCCGTATTGGGGCCACGCACCATGCCCGCTTGCCCATACGGAATGTCAGAGATGACATGCAGCGCAATCACGTGATCGATGCCATCCATGGCACCGTCTTTCATCATCAACGGTGCACCGCTGACCCCATCACCACCGACTTCTTCGGCCGGTTGGAAAAGAAATCGCACGTTGCCTTTGAGCGTGCCTTTGGCGAATTCATCTTTGAGCAGATGGGCTACACCCAATAGAATAGCAGTGTGTGCGTCATGGCCACAGGCATGCATGACGCCGGCTGTTTGCGACGCAAACGCCGTCCCAGTGGCTTCGAGGATGGGCAAGGCGTCCATGTCGGCACGAATGCCGATAGTCGGCCCATCACCCGTACCAATACTGCCGACTACACCAGTTTTGCCCACACCTGTGCGTATATCGATACCACCGATTTCACGCAGCGTATCGGCCACCAATGCGGCAGTGCGGAACTCTTGGAAGCCGAGCTCGGGATGCGCATGGATGTCGCGGCGCAAGCGAATCAACTCGTCACTCAACTGTTGGGCGCGTGCCAACATGGTCATAGCACACCTCTCCGTGTTTTTATGTGACTACGCAGATGCGTAGTGCTCACTCTACTTCAATATTGTACTGCTGTTGCATCTGGTCATGTGCGGTAAGTAAACGCAACTCCAGCAGATAACGACCCGTTTGTATCGGCGTGATGCGCAATTCGTCGACCTGCATCGCCATACAATCACTCGGCAAGGTACGTTGAAGCCGATTATAGGCGATGCGACTCCCATCCGGGGCAGTCACTGCCACCTCAATGGTCACTGCAACCGCATCATGGGCATCATTCACCACCGTAATCGGCAAATTGAGTGTTTCACCACGTGCGATGCGGGTACGCGCCATCACACAAAAAATGTACTGCGGGCGAAAGGCCAGCTGCATGGCATAGTAGACCCGCTTGGGGACACGCCAATAATCGATAATCGACCACGAAATCGCCGGATTGGCATCGGTAAACATGAACGGCAATATACCACCGGTCGGTGCATATTTGCGCAGACGCAAGCGGTCAATGTAATGGCGATTAATCATGATATGGTAGTCTTGCGTCATGTCGATAAGGTGTGATAAATCGGGGGCAGCCCGCCAATCCATCCAGTAGGACAACATGTGCGGTTGGAACGAGTGTTTGCGCATCAGGGTAGCCACATCGAGCTGTCGAATATCAGCATCCATGAACTTGATGGCACTTTCATAGTTGGGGAAGCTTTGAGCGCCGAATTCAGTTACAAAGCGCGCATTGTTGGGGAACGTTTCGATGAGCTTCTCCCATGTTTCGAGTGCGCCGTAGATTTTGTACCACCCATAGTAGAAGTGGGTATCAGTGCCTTTGTGCCATAACGGGATGGCGTATTCACCAGACGAACGCACACTCGGACGGGTGGTGTCTATGGTGGCAACTTCGCGCTGCAATGCGCTATCAAGCACATCCCGATTCCAGTTATACAAAAAGACAGACACATACGTACGGAGTTTGGTCAGCCAGCGTTCATCCCGAGTATCAGCGACATGTACCGCCTCGTTGTGCATACACCACAACACAATGGATGGATGGTTGTAGAGCAACTCGACCATCTGACGTACTTGGCGTTGTGCTTCGGGGAGCACATCACGGCGATAAATCCACTGCAACGGGAAGTCTTGCCACACCAGCATCCCTAGCGCATCGGCTGCCGCATAAAAAGTCGGATGTGCGACGTGGGCATGCACCCGCAACACATTCATGTGACATGCTTGCGCCAGCCTGATGTCTGTTTCACATTGCGCTCGCGTCACCGTTGCAATCCGCATATCGGTGGGGGGGTAATTACTCCCTTTCATAAAAAACCGTTTCCCATTGAGATAGGGGATCCAGTTTTTCATGGTAAAAGTACGAATGCCAAAATCTCCCTGCCATTCGTCACTCGCCGTATCACCAATGCACAGAGTGGCAGTCACCTGATAGAGCGATGGGTGCCCCATATCGTGGCTCCACCATAATTCAGGGTCAGGCAAAGCAAGCGTCCCACTGGCTTGGTGTTGCCCAGCAGCCACGTGCACCACGGTGTGCACTTCATGGACTTTGCCTGCAAAATTATGTGGCGCAAACCGCCACACCACCGTACCACTACAGGCTGCAATGGCATCATACATGATACGATAGCGGATCTCCGCATGCTGACCAGTGAGCGTCTCGGTGGACAGCATCACGTGTTGCAGGTGCACAGGGCCGGTTTCGATGTGCTCGACGGGCAACCAAATGCCGCCGGGATTGAGCGTTGTATCAGCACTATCCCAGTGAGAAAACACACCGGTGATGAGGCGTTTACCGACCTTGTCATGCTCTTCGGGGCAGGTCAACTCGACCACGAGCTGATTTTCTGTGGTCAACAGTGGTGTGATGTCATACGTGTGTGGTGCAAAATACCCGCACGGCTGACCAATACGTTGGTCATTCAGCCAGATATTGCCACGATAAAACATGCCATTGAATCTGAGAAAATGGCGGCGATTGGGGTGTATGTCAGGGCATGGAAAAGTAGTCCGGTAGACCATACGTCCAACGTAATGTGCCAAAAGGGGGTGCTGTTGCCAATGGCTGGGAATCTGACATTCCATCCATGTGGCATCAGCATGATCGTATGTGCCATGGTGAAATGTGGCAACCGGACGCATATACCATGGGTCGGGCAGTGGGGTCACACGGCGAATCATAGGTTCCCCCCTTTTGCAATCAATGACATGCCGAGGGCTGATTGCCTCATTGTAATCGAGAGTTTTCCTGCCTGTCAATGCCATACACCGCAGCATCAGTTACCACAGACGCACCATACTTGCTGGGCAACACGACACCATTCGCTCATACTACTTTTCGCACAATTATTTGACAGTGAGGCATATTCGTGTGAGAATATTTTCATTACCGTAGGCAAATTTTGCGCTACGTGCACTGTTTTTGCGATATGGCACGACGCAAGAGAGCATTTGTTGGCAACCGAGCTCACGATGAGCTGGCTGACCAGGTTAAGGGACATCCATGACCACAGCGCGACCGGTGTATCCGTTTAGTGCCATCGTCGGTCAAGACCGACTCAAGCGGGCACTCATTCTCAACGCCATCAATCCACGCATTGGTGGGGTACTTGTCCGTGGTGAGAAAGGCACAGCCAAATCAACGGCAGTACGTGGGCTCGCCCACATTCTCCCATACATACGCGTGGTGGCTGACTGTCAATACGGATGCCCCCCCGATCAGCCCTCTGCCATGTGCGCCTCGTGCCGCGCCCGCTACGAAACAAACCCCGATCTGCCTGTGGCCGAACGTGCCACCCGCTTGGTCGACCTCCCCGTTGCTGCCTCCGAAGACCGCGTGGTTGGCTCACTCGACCTAGAGCATGCGTTGACCGAAGGGCATCGCCGCTTTGAGCCAGGGTTGCTTGCACAGGCCAATCGTGGGTTGTTGTATGTCGACGAAATCAACCTACTCGACGACCACTTGGTCGATATTCTGCTCGATGCGGCCGCCATGGGGGTCAACACGGTGGAACGCGAGGGCATCAGCGTGTCGCACCCGGCACGCTTCATCCTCGTCGGCACCATGAACCCCGAAGAAGGCGAATTGCGCCCGCAGTTGCTTGATCGCTTCGGGCTCGTCGTCGAAATTGCTGGTATTCACGATGTCAACGGACGTGTCGAAGTGGTATCACGGCGCATGCGCTATGACCTCGATCCAGATACATTTAAACAGGATTGGCATGAGAGCGAAGCCGAAGTCGCTGGCAAAATTGTCAGTGCGCGTGCCATTTTGCCACTGGTGCAAATCACACGCAAAGACATGGCTGCAGTCGCAACGCTCTCCCTCGAGCTTGGTGTCGATGGGCATCGTGCCGACCTTGCCATCCTCGAGACTGCGCGCACCCATGCCGCCTGGGCGGGGCGTACGCAGCTGGCCGCCGAGGATATCCGGGTGGCAGCTGAGCTTGCGCTGCCGCACCGTATGCGCAGACAACCATTTACCGAGGTCAAACTCGATGAAGCCCGCGTTGGTGAAATTCTCGACCGGGTGGCAGCAGCTGAAGGTGATGAATCGTCAGTCGCAAATGCCGACGGGGTAAAAAAAAAGACCCAGTAAACGGGAGTGAAGATAGCCAGACTGGCGATAGCCAAGAGGAAGCTGAAGGGGGCGCAGGCGCCACTGCAAGTGCAGGCGCAACCGACCAAGGGTCGCAATCAAATAGTGAACAGGGTGGTGGCGAGAAAGCATTCAAGGCCGACGAGATGTTCAAACCCAAGCGTCTCGAAGGGCAACGTGATCGCCAAGAACGCCGCTCACCTGGCAGGCGCAGTCGGACGCGCACCACGCGCAAGCAGGGGCGGTATGTGACGAGTCGCACGGCCCACCGAGTCACCGACTTGGCGCTCGATGCGACGTTGCGCTATGCGGCTCACCTGCAGCCAGGGCGCCGTGCGGCAGCAGTAGCAGAGGGCAAAGTCGCCAAACCAGTCATGTTACGCCGTAGTGATTTGCGCCAAAAGGTGCGGGTGCGCAAGACGCGTAATGCAGTCTGCTTTGTAGTAGATGCCAGTTGGTCGATGGCTGCCGATGAGCGCATGCGTGCCACCAAAGAAGCGGTGTTGTCACTGTTGCGTGACGCCTACCAACGCCGCGACCGGGTGGGATTGGTTTCGTTCCAGCGCGACTATGCTACCCTGCTGTTGCCGCTGACAAACAGTGTGGAAATGGCGCAGAAAATGCTGCAAACCATGCCCACGGGTGGACGGACACCGTTGTCGCGCGGCATGATGATGGGATACGAGGTGCTCAAGCGGGCATGGCGCCAAGACCCCGAGGTCGTACCACTGATGGTGCTCCTGACCGACGGGCAAGCCAATGTGGCCATGACTGATTTGCCACCGCAAGTTGAGAGTTATTCGATTGCCGACTTCATTGCGGCAGACAATATCCGCTCGGTGGTGATTGATACAGAGCATCCGGTATTTGAGCGTGGTTTGTCTCGCCAGCTTGCGCTCCACCTCAAAGGGAATTATTATCGCCTTGATGATCTCCGCGAAGGTGGACTCGTTGATTTGGTACGATCCGAGCTCAATCGCAAATAGCGTATGAATATGGTTTTAGTGGTTTTCAGGAGGATGTGAGGACATGACCGATCAGGACACCAAGCTTACGGCACAAACCGACGAGGGCACTACGACTGTGCCCCCCGATCAGGCAACGACTCCCCCGGCTGCCGCAAAGCGCCCCAATAAAAAGCCCTTCCAGGAAGTCGTTGTGGGGCAGACCTACCCTGGCAAGGTAAAGTCGGTCGTTGATTATGGCGCATTTGTGGATATTGGCTACGACCGTGATGGGCTCGTACACATCTCACAACTCGCAGATACGCCCACCGAAAAGGTGGCTGACGTGGTTCGGCCTGGACAGGCAGTGCAGGTGCGGGTCATTGATTTGGACGTCAACAAAGGCCGTATCAGCTTGTCGATGCGCAGTGGCGATCACACTGCTGACGCATCAGCCCCAACGCAACCAGTCCGCCCAGTACGGAATCGCCCCGAAGTCGATAGTGCCGCCTTGGCTGCACTCAGTGTCGGCAGCAATGTGACTGGCACCATCAAGAGTACAACTGCCATCGGAGCTTTCGTCGATATCGGTGTCGGCAAAGATGCGTTGGTGCATATCTCTGAGTTGGCAGAGACGCGGGTCGCGCAGGTGACTGATGCCGTCCAAGTTGGCCAAAGCTACACCTTCAAAATCATCGAAATTGACGTCACCAAGGCACGCATCAGCTTGAGCTTGAAGCAAGCGGTGCGCTCTGCACAACTCAACACCCTGGCGACTGGGCAAGTCTACACGGGCACAGTGAGTGGGCATTCGTCCTTTGGTGTGTTTGTCAATATTGGGGTCGGGCGTGATGGACTCGTACACACCAGCGAGCTCATCGATGCAGTCAAGCCGGCCATCGGTACCGAGCTACAAGTGCGTGTCATCGACATTGATACGATCAAGAATCGTATCAGTCTCACCGCCATCCTTGGCGAGCGCCCCGCCCGCGAAGAACGCGCCCCGCGCGAAGAGCGTGCTCCCCGTGAGAAGCGCCCCGCCCGCGAAGAACGCGCCCCGCGCGAAGATCGTGCTCCCCGTGAGAAGCGCCAAAGCGAGCACTACAGCACTGGTGGTGTCGAAGAAACAACCTTTGAGGGTGATGCATCAATCGAGGATCTAGCATCACGCTTTGGTGGTGAAAGCCGTGACAAGCGCGCGCGCACGAGTGGCCGAAATAGCCGCAGTGGCGTCCTGCCTGATGCGGTCATCCGACGTACATTGACTGGTACCGACGAATAGTCAGTGACGCCACACGCAGAGATGTGCAACTGCACACTCACGTGTGGCGTATTTGACACGCCTATCACGCACACGATATAATGCGGAGACGTGTGTCATATCGTGCACCACGCCACGATTATACAGTTGACGCCAGCACCCCTGGCTTATTGAAGAGGTTGTATCATGCCCAAACGAACTTGGCAACCCAAGCGCATTCCACGTCGGCGTAAACACGGCTTCATGGCACGCATGAAGACCAAAGATGGCCGCAACGTTCTCAAACGGCGCCGTCTGAGTGGCCGCTGGCGTTTGACCGTCAGCCACGAGCGCCGCGCCGTCCAGCGCACCGCTCGTTAGGTAGCTGATGCAGCGGGCAGGGCGATTGTGAAACGACAATACCGCCTGCGCCGTCCCGCACACTTCCAACGTGTGCGCAGTAGTGGTTCACACTACGACGGCGCAGTGCTGTTGTTGAGTATTGCCCCAGCTCGGCAGCGCACCAGCCGTTGTGGGGTGGTTGTGGCGCGTCGCCTCGGCGGCGCTGTAGTGCGCAACCGCATCAAACGCCGAATTCGCGAAATATTACGGATTCATTACAGCTCGTTGCGTCCACATACCGACATCGTCGTCATCGCGCGCACACGGAGCTTGGCAACGATGCCGCATCTGGAACTCAATGACACCATCGTGCAGGTGTTGCGCCGGGCAGGTATCTGGCACCCCCCTGAACCACAACCTCAATAATCTGGTGTGCGGGCGATGACAACATCACAACGACGCAATCAAAGGTGAATATCATGGCAATTTGGAACTCGTTGGTGGCCTCTCTCGAGTATATTCTCTTGACATTCTATGCATGGACTGGCAATCCGGGCATTGCAATCATCCTGTTCACCATCTTGGCGCGCTTTGCATTGTTGCCGCTGACCATTCGGCAACTGCAATCAGGGCGCAAAATCCAAGCATTGCAACCAGCACTCAGCGAGCTTCAACGCAAGTACAGCAAAGATCAACAAAAACTCCAAGCAGAGACGATGAAACTCTACAAAGAGAATGATGCGAATCCCGTATCGGGGTGTTTGCCCGTACTGATTCAGCTACCGCTCTTCTTGGGTATTTATCAGGCTGTATTCCACTTGACGAGCGTCGCCCCCGGCGAGCATGCCGTCTCACGCATGTTGACCACCCTCGGTCAGGTCAACTTGGGCACCGATCTTGCTGCAACTGCCACAGCACTTGACCTTCCGCAGTTGTCGGGTGGGTTCTTGTGGATGACCGACCTCGGTCGTCCCGACGCACTGTACATCTTGCCCGTGTTGTCGGTGCTCTTCCAATTGATAGTACAATTAATGTCAACACCCCGGGTACAAGACCCCCAACAAAAAGCCATGTTCCAAACCATGTTGTTCATGCCCATTTTGTTCGGGTATATCGGGTTCACCTTTCCTTCGGGTGCGGTGTTGTACTGGGTTGTTGGTAGCATTCTTTCCATGATTCAACAATGGGTCTTTTCGGGATGGGGAGCACTTGCCAACTACCTGACATTCCTACCCACCCGTGCTGGGCTCTTTCCGCCACCAGTGGTGGTGGGAGCAGGTACCCAAGAGGCTGCCAAACATATCGCTGAAGCTGATGCGACCAAGAGCGTTGATTTCTGGGAAGTCGTGAAGCCGTTGCTCGACGACGATAAACCGAAGGAGCGCTCAGCGTAGCGATGTGCTCCGTTCACAATGAGGTCACACCATGAAAAAACCCAAGCAATCGCTTGAAATTAGTGCGCGCACGGTGGCGGATGCCGTTGATTTGGCGCTGGCACAACTCGGTCGTGATCGCGATGAGGTTGCCATCGAAATCCTCATCAACGGCAATGACGAAGAAGAAGCGCTCGTACGCGTGACTGTCGTCGATGATGACCAAGAAGAAGCCCCCCTCAGCGAAGATGACCTCATCAAGCATGCCCGCACCGTCCTCGAAGAAATGCTCGAACGCATGGACATCGAGGGATTCGTCAGTGCAGTGCGCTCTACGGCACCCGCCCAAGACGGTGGTGTCGAAGAAACCATCACCCTGCACGTGGAAGGTGCCGACGAAGAAGCCATGGGGCTCTTGATTGGACGCCGTGGCGATACCTTGCGCTCGCTCCAGTTCATGGTCAACCTGATTGCCGGTCGTGGTAATCGCAAACGCCCACAAATCGTCGTCGACGTCGGCAACTACCGCCAACGCCGCCAAGAAATGCTCGAGAGCATGGCGCTACGCATGGCTGAACGTGTGCGTCAAACCGGCCGCCCACACGCCTTTGAGCCGATGTCAGGTGGCGACCGCCGCACCATCCACCTAGTGCTACGTGACGACCCCACCGTCTACACGGAAAGCGACGGCGAGGGTGAACGGCGCAAAATTGTCATCTTCCCCGCCAAATCGTAGTCCGTCCACACACAGAGATGCATGCGGTCAGTGGCAGTTGCTACTGGCCGCTATATATTGGTGCGTGCATCGCTTTTTTTGTGAAATACGTAGTAGCCAATGTGCGTACCAAAGACTGTACCCGCAATAACAGAAAAGAACGGTTCCCATGTACCCCGATTACCTGATGCTCGGTCACATTACCAGCGATTTGCTCCCTGATGGACGCACCATTCCTGGTGGCACATCACTCTACGCTGCTCGCACCGCCCAACGCTTATCACATCACCCTGCCATCGTTTCAGCCACAGCTACGCTCCCAGCCGACTGGCCACACGATGTACCTGTGGCGCATGTAAGCCATAGTCAGGCACCGATATTTGAGAATCGCTATACACCGACAGGACGTATCCAGTTCTTGCATGGCGATGCCCAACCACTCACGTTTGCTGACATTCCGGTGGCGTGGCATCACCCTGCTATCGTCCATTTGGGGCCGATTTTGGCCGAAACACCCCTCGACATTGTGACCCACTTCCCTGATGCACTCATTGGCATGACGCCCCAGGGGATGATGCGCACCTGGCAACCACCCTTCCCGTGCCAGATTCAGTACACGCCCTTTGCACCTAATCCTGCGCTATTGGCACGGGTGCATGTGTTGGTGATGAGTATCGAGGATGTACACGGCGACCACACCGTGGCCGAACGCTATGCACAACACTGCGGCATTGTGGCACTCACCCGTGGCGCCAATGGTGCTGACATCTACCTCGATGGTCAATTACACCACATCGAGGCCTACCCGGCGGTCGAACGCGATCCCACCGGTGCGGGTGATGTCTTTGCAGCCGCCCTACTGATACGCTACCACGAGACCCGCAACCCCATCAAAGCCGCCCAGTTTGCTGCGGTCGTGGCCGCTGCTAGCGTCGAAGGGCTAGGTATTTCGACCATCCCAGATCGTGCCACCATTGAGTCACGCCTCACCGACTACTAACCCATGAAACGCTTGGCATGGCAGTACAAACTGCCATGCCCAAATGGATAACCCAGCCAACCACATCACCTGTAACCACAAAAGACCAGACCCGGTATCAATAGAATGCGTGCAATTATGATTCGAAAATTACTCGTCATCATCAGCGTGATTGGTGCCACGATACTGCACCTCCCCCCCATCACCCATGCCCAATCAGACAACCGCTGTTTTGCAGAAACAGGCTACTGTATTAGTGGGCGCATTCGCGCGTATTGGGAAAGGCATGGCGGCGTACGTATTTTTGGCTACCCGATTGGCGCACAAATGGACGTACCCGTTGAAGGAACACTGCGCACAGTGCAGTATTTTGAGCGCAACCGCCTCGAAGTACACCCTGAACACGCTGCACCATATGATGTGCAAATTGGCCGCCTTGGTGCAGATCGTCTCGTCCAACAAGCCCGTGACTGGTACGTATTTGCCAAAACGAGTGCCGGTGGTGAGTGTGCCCTGTTTGCCCAGACTGGGCACACCGTATGTGGGCGCTTTTTGGCCACCTGGCGCAGTTATGGGTTGAATCTGGATGGCAACGCACGCGTCTCTGCACGCGAAAGCCTCGCCTTGTTTGGTCTGCCACTCTCTGGTGTAATCAGTGAACGCTTGAGTGACGGCAACGTGTATCAGGTACAGTGGTTTGAACGGGCACGCTTTGAATACCACCCCGAAAACGAGGCCCCCAATGATGTGTTGTTTGGTCTACTCGGCAATGAAATCCTCCAGTCACCACGCACACGTGCCATCCAGCTTGACGAACAGGTGTGGACGTGGACGATGGACCCACCTACGCGCACCGTGGCTGGTCACATCACACCCATCAATGCCCCTAGTCGTGACGGTCATGCCCTCCAACTCGATTTACTGCACGGCGATGCCTATACCAGCCCACATTTTTATACGACGGTCACCCCGTTCCCCAGCTACGCCACCCGTTTCACCCTGTCGCTGAGTTTCCGCTTCAGCGATACCACCATGGCCAACTGCACGGCACCATCACGCATCCAAGCGCTGGAATTTGTCATGGGCAAGCGGCTCAACCATGTCTGGTGGGAATGGGCGCTGCAATGGATGAATGTCGGGCCAGGTGCCAACGGCTGTGGTGATACACCGCGCTGGCGCATCTGGACAGCCGACCCCACCCACTACTGGGACGACATCGGTCTCAATCAGCCCCTTGCCCCCAACACGTGGCACACATTGCGTATGACAGGTCACATCGCCGACCAACAGCTGGTCTACGACGATATGACCATCAACGACACGACCATCACCATTAACCGCGCCTACACCCCCATCATCGAGCCAACTTCGCCCGATGAATTGGCAGTGGCCATCCAACCCGATGGCAATTTCCGCGCCGATTCGTACAACATTATTGTGGATGACGTCGTCATAGAGTGGCAATAAATGATAATTGCGTGTATGATGAAACGATGTAGAAAAGTGTAGGAATGACATGGGTGCCCAACAAAAAGCACAATCAGGCAAAACAATTGCGGATAATCGCAACGCCTATCACGAATATTTCGTCGAACAACGCTATGTGGCCGGTATCGCCCTGAGCGGCAGCGAAGTCAAATCGATTCGGGCCGGCAAAGTGCAGCTGCGCGGCAGCTACGCCCGCATCGAAGGCAACGAAGCATGGCTCTACGGCGCCAACATATCGCCGTATGCACAGGCGAGCACACACGTGCGCCATGAACCCGAGCGGAAGCGCAAGTTACTGTTGCGCCGCAAAGAAATCAACGACATCGTGGGCAAAATTACGCGCCAAGGCTATACCTTTGTGCCTTTGCGCATGTTCTTTGACAACCAGTTTGTCAAAGTCGAGCTAGGCATCGCCAAAGGCAAAAAACAGCACGACAAGCGCCATGCTATCGCCGAACGCGACGTCAAACGCGACCTCGATCGCCAACTCAAAATCCGCAATCGCTAGCAGTGCGATGTCGCACGGGGGTGGGCTTTGGCCCACCCCCTCGTTTTGCGTTGCTGGCGCGTTGGAGTACAATTCCAGTAGCACGTTTTTACCACAAGAGGACAACCATGCATATCGGAATCAGTAGCTATAGTTTCGCACGGCTGATGAAAAAGGGCATGACCTACATCGAAGCCGCCAGTAGCGCTAAAGCCATGGGGTATGATGTCTTTGAAGTCGAGGGACTGCGTCTACCCGCCGGTAATGACCGCCTCGCCTATGCCCACGAGCTCAAAGCGCACTGCCACGCCATCGGCATCACGGTAGGAAACTTCACGGTGGGTGCTGATTTTTTGACGGGGAGTGGCGGTGATACTGACCGCGAAATTGCGCGTGTCAAAGACGAAATCGCCATCGCCGTGGCGCTCGGTGCACCTGGCATGCGTCACGATGCCACTTTCGGGTTCCCACCACATGCCCGCCGCAAAAGCTTTGCAGATGCGCTACCCACCCTCATCCGTGCCTGCCGCGAAGTGAGCGAGTACGCGGCAGCGCATGGGGTAAAAACAATGGTAGAAAACCACGGCTTCATGGTGCAGGATGCCGACCGCGTCGAGCAACTCGTGTGTGGTGTGGCACATGACAACTTTGGGCTGTTGCTCGACATGGGCAATTTTTTGTGTGCCGATGAATCACCCGCGGTGGCCTTTGGCAAACTGGCGCCGTACGCATTCCATGTGCACGCCAAAGACTTCTACGTGCGTGACGGTGCTCTGCCCAACCCGGGCAACGGTTGGTTTACCTCACGTGCCGGTCATTATTTAGCAGGCACGGTGGTCGGTTTTGGCGTCGTCCCCGTGGTACAGTGTTTGACGATTATGAAAAAAGCCGGCTATGAGGGCACCGTCTCACTGGAATTCGAAGGACTCGAGGAGAATCTGTGGGCGCTAGAAGTCGGCCACGACAACCTGCGCCGCGCCGTGGCACAGGCCTAGGTGGCACATATGCACACGCATCCATTGCAGCCCTACGGAGCCGTGCCATCGCCACGCCAGCGCCTGTGGCATACACGTGAGTTCTATGGCTTTCTGCACTTCACCGTCAACACATTTACCGACCGCGAATGGGGACTCGGCAACGAATCACCAGATGTGTTTAATCCGACCAACTTCGATGCCCACCAAATCGTTGACACAGCCAAACAGGGCGGCATGACTGGTCTCATTCTGACCGCCAAGCACCACGACGGCTTTTGTTTGTGGCCGTCGCAGTACACCACACATTCAGTCAAAGCCAGTCCGTGGCGCAATGGACAGGGTGACGTGGTGGGTGAGCTGGCACAGGCGTGCGCCACGGCGGGACTGGCTTTTGGCATCTATCTTTCACCATGGGATCGCAACCACCCCGACTACGGCACCCCCGCCTACCTGACCTACTACCGCAACCAGCTGCGCGAGCTCTTGAGTAATTACGGGCCACTGTTTGAGGTGTGGTTCGACGGCGCCAACGGCGGTGACGGCTACTACGGCGGCACCTATGAGCGTCGTCACATCGACAACACCACGTACTACGACTGGGAGACCACCTATGCGCTGGTGCGCCAACTCCAGCCCGACGCCTGCATCTTTAGCGATGCCGGTCCCGACGTACGCTGGGTGGGCAACGAGCACGGCATCGCTGGCGACCCGTGCTGGCATACCATTGATACCACGGGACTCTACCCGGGCAACGCCGCGCCAGCATACCTCAACTGTGGGGCGCATCACGGACCGCACTGGCTCCCCGCAGAATGCGATGTGTCGATTCGCCCGGGCTGGTTTTATCATCAGCACGAAGACGATAAGGTGCGCACACCGGCGAATCTGTGGGAGCTCTATCTGGCGTCGGTAGGGCGTGGCGCCAATTTGCTGCTCAACCTGCCCATCAGCCCTGCCGGACAGGTGCATCCCCATGATCGCGCGGCACTGCTGGAATTTCAGGCTATGCGCACCCGCGCATTTACCCACAATCTGGCCGCGCATGCGCAATTCAGCGCATCGTCGCAAGCCACGCCCGTAGCGGGATGCCACGACGGCGCCGCGGATAGCTTTTGGATGGCTGAGGGCGCTGATGCAGCGCCGTGGCTACACGTGCAGTGGGTGCAGCCGGCGACGATCAATCTCATCGATATACGGGAATATTTGCCACTAGGACAACGCATCCACGCCTGGCACATCGAGGTGGCCACGCCGGCAGGCTGGACAACGGTGGCACAAGGACAATCCATCGGCAATCGGCGCCTCGTCGCAGTGCCATCACACCACACGACGGCGATACGCATTTGTATCGACGGCGCAGACGCACCGGCGGCGTTGTGTACGGTGGAAATACATTGATGGCACACCATGCCACGCCCGCATGCATCGATGCTAAAAACGACGAGATGGCACGGCGACGAAGTCGCCATGCCATGACGGGGGCGGGTATACCGAGGGGTCTTTATACTTCATTTCTCGGCTGCACCGATTTGAGCAGCAACTCGGCCACATCTTGGCGGGCCACCGTCTCGTCGACGCCGGTGTTTTTGGCGGCATCCTCAAACATCACCATACAGTATGGGCATGCGACGGCAATCGTATCTGGGTTCTCACTGCGCAGTTGCTCGAGGCGGATGACGTTGGTCTTTTTGTCGCCCCACCCCTCCATCCAGGCGTTGCCGCCACCACCACCACAGCACATGGCGCGCTCGCGGTTTTGGCCAGGCGCCTCAACCAGCTGTATCCCCGGGATGGACTGTAACAATTCGCGTGGAGCATCGTAGATGTCGTTGTAGCGGCCAATGTAGCACGGATCGTGGTAGGCAACTTTTTGCGGGACTTCGTTGACGGGCGTGAGTTTTTGGTCACGCACCAATGTCGCCAAAAAGTCAGTGTGATGCACTACCTGGTAGTCGACCCCTGCTTTGCCTCCAAACTGCACATATTCGTTCTGGTGCGAGTTGTAGCAGTGAGCACAGGTGGTAACCAGTTGCTTGAATTTGTACTGACCGAGTGTCTCTACATTGGTTTCGGCCTGCTGTTTAAAGAGCAACTCTTCGCCCATGCGCCGCGCCGGGTCGCCGGTGCAGCATTCTTCGCCACCGAGAATAGCAAAGTCGACACCAGCTTGTTGCATCAGTTGTGCCATGGCACGAGCAACCTTTTTGGAGCGGTCGTCGTAGCTGGGCGCACATCCCACCCAAAAGAGCACATCGGCTTCGCCTTTGTCGGCCATGGTGGGGATATCCAGACCAGCCGCCCAACCAGCCCGCTCTTTCTGCGGCAGACGCCACGGATTACTAGCACGCTCGATGCCATCGAGCACGCGCTTGACGCCACTGGGGACCTCGCTCTGGATCATGGTCAAGTTGCGGCGCATGTCCACAATCAGGTCGACGTGGTTGATCATGGCCGGGCATTCTTCGACACAGGCGCCACAGGTCGTGCAACTCCATAGCTCGTTTTCGTCGTAGAAGCCTTGCTCGAGCAGGGCCACCGCATCAAATGCACCACGCCCGCTGGCATCTGCATGCGCTGTTTTGACGGTACCGTCTTTCATCGTGACCGCATGTCCACGCTGCAAATCGGCCATTTTGGTGATGAGAAACTTGGGCGACAAATTGGAGCCCGCGGCATGGGCAGGACACACGGACTGACAGCGCCCACAACTCATACAGGCGTCAAGGTCGAGACGTTGCTTCCAGGTCAAATCGTTGAGTGTAGCGACACCCAGTTGTGGCTCGTCTTTTTCGATTTCCGCATCAAAGTTGGCAATCGGTGCTAGTGCCCCACGTGGTCGGGTGCGCTTGAAAAAGCTGTTGAGTGGCGTGTAGACTAGGTGGCGCAGGCCGGTGTAGGGGATGGCGGCGATAAAGGCAAATGAGACGATGGTATGGGCCATCCACAACCCAAAGTGCAACCCGAGCCCAATACTGCTCCCTTCACCGAGCCCAATCGCGCGCATGATGGTGGCCAACCCGTAGCCCACAAACGACTGCACTGCCCATGATTGCGTGTAGACCTGTACACCCGCAATCGTCTGGTTGGCGAGGCGCAAACCCTCGATGAAATAGCCACTAATACCGACAAAAATCAGTGACAGCAGCGCTTCACGGTCGTACTGGCGCTCATGCAAGCGCGCATCACGCGTATGGTAGCGCCGCCAGTAGGCCCAGATCAAGCCGGCCACAAAGAGCAGACCAACGGCGTCGAGGATGGTTTCGTAGGCGCGATAAAAGTCACCCACCAAGATTTTGCCGGCATCATGCCCAAAGAGCGGAATCGTGAAGTCTTCTTCGACGGCAATCACATCGGTGCCGATAAACAGCCCCAAAAAGCCAAAAAAAATCAAGGCATGCATCATGCCAGGATGACGATCTTGAAAGACTTTCTTTTGACCGAGGGTCTGCAATGCGAGTTCGCCAGCACGCTCACCCAGCGCATCGAGACGGGCATCTGGGCGGCCTTTGCGCCACGTTGCTACGTCGCGTAAGATCCCGTAGAACAAGACAATCATGGCGGCGAGTGCGGTCAGGTAGACGGTCACACTGCCGATGACCTCACCGATATTCCAGTAGATTTGGCGGACTGCTTCGGTCATGCCATGCTCCATTGCATACTATGCTGGGGGAAAATCTATCTCTTCGCTATCCTAGCACGGCCACAACACCTGCGTCAATCAGCGGTATACTAGCAGTGTCTCCATTGTGTTGTACATCGAGGAGGATGATGCATGCGCTACGATGGCAAAATTACTCTAGTGACGGGTGGTAGCAAAGGAATCGGCGAGGGATGTGTACGCGTATTTGCTGATGCTGGTGCCACCGTCGTCTTTTGTGCACGCAACGTGCAAGAAGGGCATGCGCTCGAAGCCGAGCTCAACGCCAAACGCCCCAATAGTGCCTGGTTTATTAAGTGCGACGTCTCAAACATGGACGAAATCGAAGCCATGATCCACGCCGTCGTCGCCAAATATGGGCGCATCGACTGCCTCATCAACAATGCTGGTTGGCACCCACCTACCCGCACCATCGACCAATTCTCCATCCAAGACTTCCGTGATTTGCTCGAGCTCAACCTCGTCAGTATCTTTGCGGCCTGCAAATTTGCCCTCCCCCACCTGCGCAAAGTGCAGGGCAACATTATCAACATGTCGAGCTTGGTAGGCACCATCGCGCAACCCTACGCCACCACCTATGTGGCCACCAAAGGGGCGATTACCGCCTTTACCAAGGCACTGGCCATCGACGAAGCATCATACGACGTGCGCGTCAATAGCGTCTCACCCGGCAACATTTATACGCCACTCTGGCAGGCGGGTATCGACGCATCAGCCGACCCGGCTGCCACACGCGCCATCGGCGATGCGGCACAACTGATGGGGCGCATGGGTACCATCGAAGAAGCCGGCAAGCTGTGTCTGTTTATCGCCGCCGAAGCCACCTTTACCACGGGTGTCGACCACTACCTGTCAGGCGGTGCCGAGCTTTCGTATGGTCACAAAACCCGCAAAGGTGAGATGGGGCCATCGTGGTAGCAGGCGCATAATGTCACTCCCATTTACCCTGTATGACATCCGCGTGACCGTGGACGCCATCGAAGGGCGCTCGGTGTGTGGGCTAGCTGTGGGTGACTACTTTGAAGTCACCCACAGTAGTCAGGTACGCATCCCTGCTGGCAAACACTTTTGTTTGTACGCCCTAAGTGCTATCATGCCGCTCATCCCTGCCAAACAACGCTTGCTTGCCAGCAACGACTGGCTGGAGCGCGACACACTCGTCGCATGCCCCGACCCCGAAGAGCGCCTCATCATGCGCATCGAACGCATCCACAGCCGCACACTCGACAGCACTGAACTGACATAGGGGACCGCATGCGTGAAATCAGTATCGCCTTCCAGACCAACAAACGCGCCAGCGACTATGTGACATTGGCCAAACACGTCAACCAATACGACTTTGCCGCCGTCAGCGTCTACTGCGATGCCCCGTACCACCCCAGCTACGGACCACTCATCCTGATGGCACCACACATTCACCGTGCCCGCCTCGGTAGTGCTGCGGTATCGCCAGCCCGCATGGCACCCATCGATATCGCTGCTGACGCCGCCTTGCTCGACGATATGGCGCATGCGGGGACCTATTTGGGCATTTCGCGCGGGGCCTGGCTAAGCGATCACGGCATCAGCGAGCCATCTAAGCCCATCCAGGCCATCCGTGAAACCATTGAAATTGTGCGTGCGCTATGGAGGGGCGATAGTGCCAGCTACCACGGCCAAGTCTACCAGATTGCGGCCCATGTCAAAGCCGGCTACCCGTTACCACAGCGCCCCATCCCCATCATGGTCGGTTCGTGGGGTGCCAAACTGTGTGCAGTAGCCGGTGAACTCGCCGACGAAGTCAAAGTCGGCGGCTCAGCCAACCCAGACGTGGTGGCGCATATCCGCGATTACATTGCTGTGGGCGAGCGCAGCGCCCAACGTCCGCTCGGCAGCGTGGGGATTGCGCTGGGTGCAGTGACAGTCGTCGACGACGACCGCCAGGCTGCCCGCCACAAGGCGCGCCAAGCCGCCGTGCTTTACCTGCCGGTGGTCGCCCCCCTCGATCCGAGTGTGCAGATTGACCCCGAACTCATCCAGCGCCTACAAACACATGCAGACAGCGGGGATTTTGCGGGCGGGGCAGCGCTGATTTCCGACGATATCCTCGACCGTTTTGCCTTTAGTGGCGCTGCCCACGACATCATCGCTCAGTGCGAGCGCCTCTTTGCTGCCGGAGTAACGCGCATCGAGTTCGGCACCCCACATGGCTTGGTGCAGGCACACACCGGTATTGATATTATTGGAAAACAGGTCATCCCGGCATTTATGCGTTAGCGCTGTACCACGTTACGTAGCGCACTCCCCGTCTGCAGGGCCTGAATCTGCGCCTGCACCAAGGCACTTGCACCCAGCGGGCGATTGCCCGCCACGTGTGGCGTAATGATCAGGTTTGGGCAATCCCACAGCGGTGATTCGGCAGGCAACGGCTCAATGGCAGTCACATCGATGGCAGCTGCCCGAATCACGCTGTTGCGCAATGCGGCAGCGAGAGCAATTTCATCGACCGTTTTGCCACGCCCCACATTCACAAAAATTGCTGTCTTTTTCATGTGTGTAAAAAACGCCTGGTTGACGATTTTTTCTGTCTCGGCCGTGGCCGGCAAAATCGACAGTACGACATCGGCCTGTGGCACCACCTGTGCCACATCGGCCATAGCAATGACCGGGTGACCGTAGCGCTCACCGGCACTGGTCGCCACGCCAATCACCGTGGCACCCAATCCCTGTAGCAGTGGTGTGAGGCGCCGTGCAATTGAGCCATAGCCAAGGATGACCACCGTGGCCTCGTTGAGCGTGTAGAGCCCGCGTGTGGCAGGCGCAGCCTGGGCCCGCACCATCACTTCGTCCCACACATGGCGACGCTGCGCCTCGAGCAGACCGGCCTGGTTGCGCAGCAGTTGCAAGATGAGTGCCAAGGCGTGCTCAGCCACCGGCCCGTCGTGGAGCGAGCGCCCCGAACAAATGGCCACTTTGGCGGCAAATCCCGCCGCCAGCACCGCATCAGGCCCAGCAGCCAGCGTCTGCACCAGGCGCAGATGGGGCAACTCCATCACCGCCGAACGCAGATTCGCCGGCGTGTTGCCCCACGCCACCAGTACCTCGGCGCTGGCGTGCGCAGATGTAAAGGGCGCAGTCACGTCATAGGTGGTGTAGGT
>JACCDP010187696.1_pt1 | contig 26509 bp, 26 predicted proteins | sample 7445841 | NCBI WGS metagenome assembly JACCDP01 (sample SAMN15323441, study PRJNA562643) | freshwater metagenome | isolation source: river surface water | place: USA:Blue River Watershed | collected 2017-08-17 | reverse complement strand
TTCTTGCTGTGTCCAGTTTCCTTGGCGACGACTTCAACTAGATCTACTTTGTTCATATATTCCTCCTAGATCTTTCTGCGTATAAAGTAGCATAGTATCGAAAAAAATGCAACAAAATTTCATTTACGATAAATCTTCAAATTTAAAATGGATTCGCAAAAAATAAATTTATTCTACTCGTAATGGCCGATTCATTAAAGATTTGATTAATTCTGAAGGGCGTTTTTTCTCGTATAATACGGCATAAACTGCTTCAATGATTGGTAATTTTAATCGATATTTTTTTGCAAGTTGATGCGCAATTTTTGCAAAAGCGACGCCTTCAACGGTTTCTTGATTGGTTTCTAAAAAGTTTTTTGCAGAGTCGTCTTTTCCAATTTTGATACCGGCTTGATAATTACGAGAATGCTTTGAATAACAGGTAACAATGAGATCACCTAGACCTGTTAATCCAGCATGCGTTTTAAGTTTACCACCGAGAACTTTTCCTAATCGCATCAATTCAGCTAGACCGCGTGTGACTAACGCCGCACGAGCATTATCACCAAGATTTAATCCTGTGACAACGCCACTTGCAATCGCAATAACGTTTTTTAAAGCAGATCCAATTTCAGATCCAATTTCATCTTGTTGCACATAGACTCGGAAATATTCATTTGAAAATAATTGGGAAACCATTTCAGCATATTCGAGTTTTTTACAAACAGCAGAAACCAACGTGAGTTGACGATCAATCACTTCTTCTGCATGGGAAGGGCCAATTAAACTGACAACTGCTTTAACCATTTTCTTAGGAAGTAAAGCACGAATCGTTTCAGAAAGCCTTTGGTTCGTTAAGGGATCAAAGCCTTTTGCAGTATTAATGATGCATGTTTTGTGTGTGAGCATTGGTGCAATACTTTTGACCATATCTCTCACGGCATGCGAAGGGACACTTAACAGAATGACATCTTGGTTCAAGATAACGTCTTGAAGTTGGCAAGAAGCCTTGATAGATTTTGGAAGATTAAATACATCTTTAAAGTATGAAGAATTGGTATGGCGGTCATTAATTTCAAGACAAACTTTTGGATCTTTTGCGTACATCAAAACGTCATGCCCGTTATCGGCAAGGACTTGAGCTAAGGCAGTGCCCCATGAGCCTGCACCAATAATGGCAACTTTGTTTTTCATTTTCGTTCTCTGGTGATTATTTTAATTGGAGTTCCCGTAAAGTCAAAACTTTCTCGTAAACGATTTTCCAAAAATCGTTCATATGAAAAGTGCATGAAATTTGGTTTATTACAAAACAGAACAAATGTTGGTGGATTTTGACTGACTTGCTCACCATAGTAAATTCGCAAACGACCGCCGTTAAATTCGGGTGTTTGGTTCATTAATTGAGCATCGACAAGTAACTCATTCAATCGTGCAGTTGGTACACGTCGTTGCGTTGCCTCATAGACTTGCTTAACCGTTTTAATGATCTCATCAAGTTTTGTTTTCTTTAATGCTGACGTATAAAGAATAGGCACAAATTCCAAGAAAGGCATTAACAGTCTTAATTTTTTAGTGTATTGGTTTATATCGCGATCACCTTTTTTGGCAAGATCCCATTTATTAACAACAAGCACCATTCCTTTAAATGCTTGAAAGGCATAACCCGCAATGTGTTTATCTTGTTCTAATAAACCATCATCCGCATTGATCACAACCACCACCACTTGAGCTCTTTCAATCGCTCTTAGGGAACGAATTGCTGCATATTTATCAATCGATTCAAAAATCGCACCACGCTTCTTTAAACCAGCTGTATCAATCATCACATAATCGGTTCCTTCAAATTGGAAAGTTGTATCGATTGCATCTCGCGTCGTTCCTTCAATTGGGGAAACAATCACTCGTTCTTGCTGAAGAATGGCATTGACCAAACTAGATTTTCCAACATTAGGACGACCTACTACGGCAAATTGAGTATGACCTTGATAACTTGGAATTGATTTGTTTTTAGGTAGTTGTTTAATGACAGCGTCTAATAAGTCACCAATCCCGATGCCGTGTAGCGTTGAAATGGCAATCGGCGTACCGATACCTAGTCGATAATAATCATTCACATCCCCAATTAATTGACCATCATCAATTTTATTGACGCCCAAAATTATAGGCTTTCCAGATTTAAATAAAATTGATGAAACAAGTAGATCATCTGCTGTAATACCTTTTCGACCATCGACGAGATAAATAATCACATCTGCTTCTTGAATTGCAATAGAAGCTTGGATTCTAATTTGTTCTTGTAGTGGTCTTTTTGTTACTTCGATACCACCGGTATCAATTAAACGAAAAGGAACCGTTAACCATTCTGCTTCAGCATATATTCGGTCTCTTGTTAATCCAGGTGTATTATCCGTAATCGCTTGCCTTTTACCAATCATTCGATTGAAAAGGGTGGACTTACCAACGTTGGGTGCCCCAACGATGGCAACTATACCTTTAAGCATGAATTGTGCCTACTTTTTTATGCACAATTTCAAGAATACGTTCCACGACTTCATGAACCGTCATAAATGAAGTATCAATCAAGATGGAATCGTTAGCGGGTTTTAGTGGAGCGAAATCACGATGGGAATCAATATAGTCTCGGTGTCTTAAATCTTCTTCTACACTTTCAAGTGTGCAAGTGATACCTTTACTTAAATTTTCTTCATAACGACGAACTGCTCGGGTTTCCACGGAGGCAATCTGAAAAATTTTAATGTTTGCTTCGGGAAGAACATAAGTGCCAATATCTCGACCATCCATCACCACCGATTGATTACCTGCCATATGGCGTTGTAAATCTACTAATGCTAATCGGATGGCTTTGTAAGAGGCAATATAGGAGACTTGGGATGAAACTTTGGGGTCCCGTATTTCTTTTGAAACATCTTGACCATTTAAATACACTTCACCCGTCGGCGCTAACAATATCTTCACTTGAGGAATCAAAGCCTCACATAATAATTGTTGTTGCGGATCAACACCTTTTTGCATCACAAATAATGTAAAAGCGCGGTACATCGCACCCGTATCAATGTAGGTAATATTAAGTTTTTTAGCGACGAGTTTGGCAACTGTTGATTTTCCTGCTGCGGCAGGACCATCAATTGCCAAGATCAGTTTGTTTTTCATCTTCCAAAGTATACCAAAGCCACCACAAGGATGAGTAGGATTATCACGGTCGCACCCATAATCCACATCAAAATGTTAATGGACGGATGAAAGGATTTAGCATTTTGTTCCGATACAAAGGTTTGAGCATCTTGAGAAAGTTGATAACGATTCATTTTTAAAATTTGACGACGGTATTTCGCAAACTTTTGAATGCGACTTTGGGGAATCCTTTTAAAGTTAAATAATTTCATCATATTGGGGGGTGCGTTTCTTAATATTCCTCATTATAATATGAATATGGACCCAAAAAAACCGATAGTGATTAAAGACTTATGTATCGCTTGCGGATTATGCAATGCAATCGTACCTTCTGTTTTTGATTGGGATGATGATGGCAAAATGAAGGCCATTGTTAGTGCGGTACCACAAGGTCAAGAATCCGATGTTGAAGAAGCCAAAGTAAACTGCCCAACCGCTGCAATTGAAGTCAAATAATGTTATGTCGATTTAAATCGTTTGATCAAACGATGTAATCGCTTATAGCTGATTAAAGTTAAGAAAATAACAATCGTGTTTTTGAATACATTAAAAGGTAAATACATCCATAGAACAAGCGACCAATATGGATTGGTAACTTGAGGTATGGCGGTTTGAACGTAAGCAAGAAATTCTTCCGGAGTAATATTTAAAAATAATTCAAGGTATAAATCTGTAATCCATAATGCATTGAATAAAGATGTAAGGGTAATTTGTAGAATAAATCCGATGATAAAACCAACCATCGCAGTTTGCTTAGTCCTTGACTGTTGATATAACCAGGCGCCGGGTAAAACAAAGGCAAGCGAATATATCAAATCTGCAAATTCACCGATCCCACCGGTTGTCGTAAATGGTAGCGAGAATAAAAAACGAAAGGCTCCTAAAAAAATCGCGGCGAGTGGGCCTAATGAAAAACCACCAATAAACATGACAATTTCTGAAAGATTAATTTCTAAAAATAAGATAACTGGTATCCGAAGAATTGGTAAGTAAAGTAAGTAAGTTAAACCTGCTAAAATACCGACCAATGCAAGATATCGTAATGAAGATTTTTTGTAGGTCAAATTATTTTTTTCCATGAATAAGTTGATCCACAAATCGAACAAGCGCTTCTGAAGAATCAAAACTGAATTTTATACTTTTCTTGGTCGATACAACTTGACTCGAAAATTGTTGTTCTAAGTTTTTTTCATTCACTGGATTCACCACTTGTGGCTTATGTTCTTTAACAAGTCGTTCAAATTCTCGAACCGATAATTTTTCTTTAATTAATTTTAGAACGAGTGCATCAATGAGTTCTGTATCGAGCGTTACCAAAATTTTGGCGTGACCATACGTGATGGTCTGTGCGTTAATCAGTTTTCGAGTAAAGACTGGTAATTTTAATAGTCTCAAGATATTTGAAACTTGGGACCGAGAATAATGCATAATTTTTGCTAAAGCAACTTGCCGGTACTGGTATTGATCAATTAAAGACTGACAAACCAAGGCGATGGCCATAACATTTTGTTCGGTTTCTTCACGTAAGGAAGCGAGTAAGACTAAAAGCATTTCTTCATCCGACATTGTGGTGACAACTACTGGAACCTTTTGAAACTTTAAGAGTTTGGTTGCATACCAAATTTTGCGTCCAAGTACGATTTGAAACCGACCATTGACTTGTCTTAATAATAGAGGATTTAAAAGAGGTTTTTCAGTTAAGGTTTCTAACAAATCCCTCAATTGATCACTTCGAATCGTTACTTCTTTTAAGACCGGAATATCATCAATTAACGCTGGATTGATTTCTTTTTTTTGCAAACTCTTAAACTGTTGTTCGAGTTTATGAACAATGTCCCGTGAACTATACTTTTCAATTAATGAAGATAATCTTTGGTTAATAATCGATTTACGCTCTGCCATGATCAATGACCTCCTTCGCTAAAGCAAGGTAGGCTTCTGCACCACTCGAACTTGGTCTATATAAATGAATGGGCATACCTTTTGCACTCGCTTCTGCTAAAGAAATATTTCTAGGAATTTGAGTATAGAAGGTGTTTTCTTTAAACAATCCTCTTACTTCAGTTGAAATTTCGGTTGCAAGGCGGGTTCGAGGATCATACATCGTTAATAAAAAACCTTCAATTTTTAATTGAGGGTGATATTCACTTTTAACTTGTTGAATGGTAGCAAGTACTTGTGCAACAGCTTCCATCGCAAAATATTCACATTGCACCGGCACCAGAACACTGTCACACGCAACGAGTGCAGAGACAGAAATCCATCCTAATGAAGGAGGGCAATCCATAATCAAATAATCATAATTATTTTTAATTGAATCAATGACTTCTTTAAGTTTGAAATATGGATTGGACGATCCGTTCGCTGCAAGTTCACTTTCCACTGTTGCTAATTGTAAAGAAGCAGGAAGAATGGATAAAGACTTCATGGCAGTGTATCGAATCGCTTGTCGAATAGAAAGGGAACCTTTAATCACTTCATAAATACTTTGAGAAAGCGTTGCAACTTCAACACCAACTGCTCGACTTGCATTTCCCTGAGGATCCAAATCAATGATTAAAACTTTATGCCCCAGTTGAGCAAGGCCGCTTGCAAGTGAAACTGAAGTCGTGGTTTTACCAACACCACCTTTTTGGTTTGCGATGGCAATAATTTTTCCCATATTAATTTAATTATAAAGGAGATTTTTTAATCTGTGAAAACATTCGTGGATAAGTCGAGGGTGTAGGGATTTTTTTCTCGATGACGAGTAAGGAACGCTGCTCGTGATCGGTTGGTAATCGATGGGTTTTGACTTCAACAATTGATGCACCTAACACTCTTAAAGCATTCTTTGCCAAAGCAATTTCAGCCAAATAATCTTTTCCCTTATAGATGAGTGCTTGACCTCCAACCTTTAAAAGAGGAATCGTCAATTCAAGTAAAACTGGAAGTGGGGCAACGGCTCTAGCAACAACATAATCAACTGCCGTAAAGTTTTGATCTCTTGCTAAGATTTCAGCTCTTTCACCTAATGCTTGGATGCCTTTAAGTTTTAAAAGTTTAATCGTGTCATTTAAAAATTGCGTTTTTTTAAGGGTGGGTTCTAATAAGGTCATGGTTAAGTGAGGATAGATGATTTTTAAAGGAATCCCTGGAAACCCTGCCCCTGAACCAACATCCATTACCGTTGCCGTTTTTTGAAATTGGGCTAACGGGAAGCACAAACTGTCATAGATTCCTTTTTCATACATCATTTCAAGGCTCGAGTATGCCGTTAAATTAAAAAGTTGATTGGTTTGAAAAACCTGTTCAGCAAAGGTTTTCAAACTTAAAAGTGACGTATCGTCAACGGTGACTTGAATGTGTTGTAATGCTAATTTAAGCTGTGACGGTTCCACGTTGAAATCCTTTTTTAATTTGCATCACTAAAAGTGATATGTCGCTTGGATTGACGCCTGAAATTCTGGAAGCTTGTCCGATGGTTAAGGGTCTTATCTTACTTAATTTTTGTCTTGCTTCCATTGCCATGCCTGCAAGATTTGCATAATCAATTGCTTGTGGAATTGTTAAATCTTCGTATTTAGCAAACGCTTGGGCTTGTTTAATTTCCTTTTCAATGTAGCCAACAAATTTAACATTCACTTCTAATTGCGTTAAAAGCGGTTCCGATAGTTGAAACATCTTTAGTGTAGGGAAAAAGACCAATAAATCATGAAATTTAATTTGGGGTCTTCTGAGTAATTCATAAGCAGTAATTCCGCCTTGTAAAGCACCTTGCTCAAGCGTTGCTAGGAAAGTATTAATGGATGGATTAGGACGAATGGAAATAGATTTCAAATGTTGTTCCACTTCTTGAAGTTGTTTTTGTTCTTCTTTATAAATTTTGTATTGTTTGTCTTTAACCAAACCAATGTCATAACCAATGTCAGTTAATCTAGCCGCAGCATTATCGTGTCTAAGTAATAATCGATACTCTGCGCGAGAGGATAATAACCGATAAGGTTCTTGTGTTCCTTTGGTAACTAAATCATCAATCATAACGCCGATATAGGCTTGGTCTCGTCTTAAAATGACAGGAGGTTGTTTGCGAATTTTTCTAACTGCGTTAATGCCTGCCATGATGCCTGCACCGGCTGCTTCTTCATAACCAGACGTTCCAAATATCTGACCAGCACCATAAAGTCCTGGCCATTTTTTTAATTCAAGCGTTAAATCAAATTGGGTAGGAACGATGGCATCATACTCAATTGCATAAGCATATTTTAAAAACTCTGCGTTTTCTAAACCTGGTAAAGAACGCACCATTTTTTCTTGAATTTCAGGTGGCATCGAGGTCGAAAAACCTTGCAAGTACATCGAATCTGTTTCTGCAGATTCTGGTTCAATGAATAGTTGGTGTCTTTCTTTATCTGCAAATCGAACAACTTTATCTTCAATCGATGGGCAATACCGAGGACCAACGCCCGTTACCAAACCACCAAACATGGCAGATTGCTTTAAATTTTGGCGAATGATTTCATGCGTTTGAGGTTGGGTATGAATTAAATAGCATAAAGCTTGTTCAGAGAAAGGTTTAGCATGAGTTGTAAGACTGGAAAAAAGCAGGTCACCTTCTGAAGGATATTGAGGATCCATTTTTGAAAAATCAATCGAACCACGTTTAAGTCGCGGAGGTGTTCCGGTTTTTAAACGGAATAATTCAATACCCATTTTTGCAAGATTTGGTGATAAACCTAAACTTGGTTTTTCACCATCTGGTCCAGCCGATCGTTTGGTTAATCCAACCAAAACTTCAGCTTCCATATAGGTTCCCGTTGTTAAAATCACCGCTTCAGATTCAATGGTTTCTCCACTTGATAACTCAACACCAAAAACGTGATGATCATCATGTAATAAGTTAAGAACCATCCCTTCTTTGACAGTAAGATTTTCTGTTTCATCTGCAAGTTTTTGCATGTAACGAGGATATCTTAATTTATCAACTTGAGCCCGTAGGCATTGAACACCAGGACCTTTGCCAGTGTTAAGCATTTTCATTTGCAGGTACTCAGCATCGGCACCGATGCCCATTTTTCCACCTAAAGCATCGATTTCTCGGACCACAATACCTTTGGCACTTCCACCAATCGAAGGATTGCATGGCATATTACCCATCATCTTTTTATTGAGCGTAATCAGTAAGGTTTTAGCGCCCATATTGGCAGCAGCAAAAGCTGCTTCTAAACCAGCATGACCCCCACCAATGACAATCACTTCATATCGCGTCATAGAAAATTAACCGACACTACCTTCCATTTCCAATTTGATTAAATGGTTTAATTCAACCGCATATTCCATCGGTAATTCGCGTGAAAATGGCTCGATAAAGCCCATGATAATCATTTGGGTTGCATCTTCTTCTGATAGACCTCGAGACATTAAATAGAAAAGTTGATCTTCAGAAATTTTACTGACCGTTGCTTCATGTTCAATAAAAGATTCATTGTTTAAAACTTCGTCTTTAGGAATGGTGTCCGCTTTGGAGCGACCATCCAAGATTAACGTGTCACATTCTGTATGATTTTTTGAATTAATCGCTTGAGGATGAATACGAACCGTTCCGCGATAGTTACTGACACCACCATTACGAACAATGGTTTTAGAGACGATGGTAGAGGACGTGTCTGGTGCTAAGTGAATCATTCTGGCACCAGCATCTTGTTCTTGACCTTTACCGGCCACTGCGATTGAAATGACCGTTCCTTTTGAACCACGACCACCAAGAACTACCGCAGGGTATTTCATGTTTTTCATGGAACCAATGTTGCCATCAATCCATTCCATTTGAGCGTTTTCGTGACAGTAAGCACGTTTGGTGACGAGGTTTAATACATTAGGTGACCAGTTTTGAATTGTCGTATATCGGCATTTTGCATTCGGTAAGACAATGATTTCTACAACCGCAGCATGTAAGGATTCAATAGAATAAATTGGAGCCGTGCAACCTTCAACATAGTTTACGCTTGCACCTTCATCCACAATAATAAGTGTGCGTTCAAATTGTCCCGTCTTTTCATTATTAATTCGGAAATAAGCTTGTAAAGGCTTATCTAAATGGACATTTTTTGGGACATAAATAAACGATCCACCAGACCAAACAGCAGTATTGAGTGCTGCAAATTTATTATCATTCATCGCAATGACGGATCCAAAATATTGCTTAAATAATTCGGGGAATTGTTTTAATCCTTCATCCGTCGATAAAAATTTAATACCCTTGTCTTCGACTTCTTTTAACATGGAGTGGTAGACCACTTCCGATTCATATTGTGTGGTAACACCTGATAAGTACTTTGCTTCTGCTTCCGGAATACCTAATTTTTGGAACGTATTCTTAATGGTGTCAGGAACTTTATCCCACGTGGTTTCTTCTCTTTCAGAAGGTTTGGTGTAATAAGTGTACGTTTGAAAATCAATAAAGTTTAAATCAGGACCAAAATTAGGCATCTTTAGGCCTTGGAAAACTTTAAAGGCTTCGACACGTTTTTCTTCCATCCAAGCTGGTTCTTTTTTCAACCGAGAAATTTGACGAACAATGGCTTCTGAAATACCTTTGTCAGTTTTTAAAATTGAAACATCTTTATCATTAAACCCATAACGATATTCGTCTTGGGGAATATTGTCTTTATCCATTTATTTTTCCTCCTTTAATAACTCAGATAAACCTTGCCAAGCGAGTGTTGCACATTTAATGCGACTTGCTTGTTTATACGTATTTTGGAACACCATCGCTTCACCTAGAACACTTTCATCATAAGGTTGGGCATGAATCATTTTTATATATTGCTCGATGATGTAAGAGGCTTCTTCTTTAGATTTGAGCGTAAGTAACTCAGTCATGATGGAAGTTGATGCTGTCGAAATGGTACAAGCTACACCTTCAAAACTAAGCGCTTTAATTATGCCATTTTCTAACAAAAGATTGACATTGATATCATCGATACAACCTGACGTATCAACATGAATGGTTTTGACACCTGGTAATGTTAGTTTCAGTCGATTACGTGGATGTTCGTAATGGTCCATAATAATTTGACGCATCATCAATGGGTCATTGAAAATAGGCATCGAGGAAATTCCTTCCTTTCTTGGCAGCTTCTAAAAAACGATCAACTTCTTCAATGGTGTTATAAAAGTATGCAGACCAGCGAACGGTTCCTTCTGTTTTCAAATAATCCACCAGATTCCGAGCACAATGTTGTCCAGATCGAACGGCAACGCCTTGGCTATTAAAATAAGTTGCGGCATCTTGAGGATTCACGCCTACGATATTAAAAGCAATAATCGCTGTATCCGTTTCAAGATTATAAACTTTGATATGGTCAATCTTTTTTAGGCCAGCAAGGCAGTAATCTTTCAATCGTGTTTCTTGATCATGAATGAAATCAAAACTAATTTTTTCAAGATATTCAATTGCAGCTTTTAGGCCAATAATTCCCGCCCAGTTTTGTGTACCTGCTTCAAATATTTGAGGAATCGGAGCATATTTAACCATGCGTTGTTTATTAAAGCGAAGTGACATCGCTCCACCCGTAAAGAAAGGTTTCATTTTTTCTAATAAATCAAACTTGCCATATAAAACACCAATCCCAGTTGGACCGAGCATTTTATGACCAGAAAATACTAAGAAATCGATGTCGTCAGATTTGACTTGAGTGATCATGTGAGGAACAGATTGTGCACCATCCACGATGACAATTGCACCGACAGAATGAGCTAATTCTGCCAATGCCTTGATATTTGTTTTGGTTCCTAGAACATTACTCACACTGGCAAAAGAAACAATTTTTGTCTTTTTATTTAGATGTGGTTTTAATAATGGTGGGGTTAATCTTTGTTGGGCATCCAATTCAATGATGACAACTTTAGCACCGGTTTTTTCTGAAACTTGATACCATGGCAAAACATTGGCAGCATGTTCCGATTCAGTAATGATAATTTCATCACCAGCTTTTAAATTATGCATGGCGTAACTTTGGGCAATGAGATTGATCCCCATGGTTGTGCCAGTGGTGAATACAATTTCATTTGCATTTGCTTGGATAAAGTCTGCGACTTTTTTTCTGGATATTTCAATTTCAGTTTCTAATAAATGAGCTAAATCATATTCTCCACGGCCAGCATTCACAGGATATTCCAAATAATATCGATCCATCGCCTTCACAACAGGTAAAGGCTTTAAGGTTGTGGAGGCATTGTCAAAATATACCAAAGATTTTCCTTTGAATTTCTTTTTAAAAATTGGAAAGTCTTTTCGAATTTGCTTAAGGTTCACTCTTGATTTCCTAATTCAATTTGTTTTGATAATTGTTGTTGAATCGATTCATCCGTAAAATAAGCAATGATTGGCTGAAGGTAGCCTAAGGTAATGAGGCGTTTTGCTTCTTGTTTGGTGAGACCACGTGATTGTAGGTAATAAAGATGATCTTCATTAACGCGTCCAACAGTCGCAGCATGAGATGCTTCTACTTCATTTTCATCAATTTTTAAGACAGGATCCGCGCGACCAAAACATTTTTCATCGAACACCATGATTTTGGCAGCTTGATGCGTTTTCGAAAATTTAGCACCATTCAAAATATGTCCTGTACCAGTAAATTGAAGACTACTTTGGCCCTCTGTAACTCCATAATTGGTCATATTGGCATAGGTATTAAAGTTTTTATGGGTGAAATTGACAGAATAAAATTTACGATCTTGATGACTCGCCAATGCAGCCGTTCTCCACTCAATTTGTGAATCTCTTCCTAACATTTCAAAGCTAATCATGACTTTGCCTTTACCTTCTGTAAAGTCGGCAATGGCAGCCTCAAGATTAACATTCGCACCAACTGATGCTTGCCAACTAAAATTTTTATTGACGCCAAACATGGCAAATTGGATTTTGCCTAAAACATGATCTGCGATATCAACTTCCAGTTTCAAATCTTGCTTACCGTTATGGATAAGAAGATCCATATCTGCATTAGGAGCAATCACCAAATGAATGGGTGAAAAATTGACATCACTCAAATCTAATAAATAATGCATTCTATCTTTAGAGGATGGAATGTGGAAAACTGATTGGTTGGCAATCAGTTTATTTCTTTGCATGTTGAGTGGCCTCATTTGTCGCACAGGCTCCAATCGAAATTGTGTTCATGGAAATAGGTTTGGTATTTTTATCTTCTTTCTTAATGCTAATACCATATTCCTTCGTCAGCCATTCATAACCAGATCCATCGACTTTTGTAATGACCTCTGGACCGCCCTCGACCGCGATTCGTCCATTAATCATGACAACAACTCTCGTTGGTTGAATCATTTGGAAGAGTCTAGCATAGTGAGAAATGATTAAAAAACTCATCTTTGTTTCACGTTGAATTTTCTTAATCGCTTCACTAACGGATTGTAAAGCATCCACATCTAAACCCGAATCGATTTCATCTAACATTGCGATTGTTGGTTTTAACAAAAGTAATTGAAGTATTTCATTTCTTTTACGTTCTCCACCTGAAAAACCTTCGTTTAAATGACGGTGGCTTAATTCCATTGGGATTTTCATTTGTTTTGAAGCATCATCCAACTTTTTATACAACTCAACTAAATTGATTGGTTTTTCTCTTCGAACGTTAATCGCAGCCTTTAAAAAATCAGAATTAATAACGCCGGGAACCTCAGAAGGATGTTGCATACCTAAAAATAAACCAGCACGGGAACGTTCATCAACTTCCATTTCTCTGACGTTTTTGCCATCTAAAAGGATTTCTCCTTCTGTAATTTCATATTTAGGATGACCCATAATGGCAGACAATAACGTTGACTTACCATGACCATTCGGGCCAAGTAAAGCAACTGTTTCATGATCTTGTATAGTTAGGTTGACACCTTTTAAAATATGGATGTCGGCAACCTTCACCCATAAATTTTTAATTTCTAATTTTGACATAATTATCTCCTTCAAAGGTATATTTTAAGTTATTTACCTTCATATCACAAACCATATGATATAGTAAATTTTGCTGTTATTCTTGCTATTTCTATGGGATTTAAATTACATTCAGATACTTTTAATATAAAAAAGTAGATATTTGTTGAATATAACCTCATAAAATAATAAAATAACTATGCTTTATTGCTAGGAGGATTCTGAATAAATGAATCGCACGAAATTTGCCATCGCATCGTTTGCCTTGGCCACGCTCGTCACGTTAAGTGCATGTAGCAACCCAGTCACTGAAAATACGGACGGTTATTTAATTACAATGAAAGATAAGGACGGCAATGCGACAGGTTACACCGCCGACCAACTTTTTGGTAATTACCGAGACAATGAATTTGGCGTATCTAAATTTGTTGAAGCGGTCACTGAATTAGTGATTCGTAACCAAATCAATCAAGAAGATGCTGAAAGTCAAGCTCTTAAGGCGGAAATTCTTCGTAAAGCTGACATTAGTGTGGATGGCGTTAAAGAAACAGCCAGAAATAATGCCTCAACGAATGGCACCAATTATAATGATGAATTAAACACGCTTTTAGAATCCTATAATGTTGAAGACTTAGAGGAACTTAAAGATTATTTTGCTTACCGCACGATGAAACAAGAAGTTGAAGATCGTTATTTTGATAACAATTTATCAAGCTTTGTCACTGGAAATGAATTTGGCCCAGGATACTTAAATGAACGTTTACCATACCATGTGAAGCATATTTTGGTGAAGGTCTCAGCTGCAGGTGCTGACTTATATAACGGTCGAATTACCGAAGCTGAATCCAAAAAATTATTTGCTGTTGCCAATCGTTTAGCCATCCAACGTAATGGTGAAACATTTGGTGAAGTTGCACGTGAAATGAGTGAAGATGGTTCAAAAGAACAATTCGGTGACTTAGGCATTATGTCTAAGGCTACGAGTTTTGTTAATGAATTTAAATTAGGTATTTATGCCTATGATGCTGTCTTCAATCAAAATGCAGAAGTTGTTGAAAAAAGTGAAGAATTAAATGTTCCTCAAACTGCTATCGATTATTTTGAAGAATTAGGCTTAGGCACGATTCCATTCCATGCATTCGTTTCTTTAGATCAATTTGCAAATGTTACCAAAGACATTAACGGTAACCCAGTCAACAACAATGACACGCTTTACTATCCACGCAATGTCATTTTTAATCAATATTTTAATCGTCATAATATTTCAGTTGTAACTCCCGAAAGTCTCGGTGGTGGTGATTATATTTATGAAGGCTTTAGAAATGTTCCAGAACTTAATAACCAACGCGTACTCACCGATGAAAACGGTAAGGTCATTTTAGTAGTTCGCGCTGGTACAGGATCCGGTGATAGTGGTTATCAAGGTATTCACTTTATCGTTGTAGAACGCTCTGCTTTAATTGATATTCAAAACGGTGTGAGTTTAGAACAATATTACACGACTGAAATTCCTGGAACACCAAACTATCCAACCTCTAACGGTCAAGATTTAGTTACATTCGTCAATTTCAATGTCACGACCACTGCAAATTACAAAACTCGTTCAGAAACTGTAACGAATGAAATTCGCAATTTTGATCGCTTCTTCAACTTTAGAATGTTAGAACAACTCATTGCTGAACAAGAAGTTACGTTCATCGATGAAGATTTAGAATCCGCCGTACTTAACTATATGGACGTAACACGCAGAAGTTCGACATTTGATCAAAACCTCCAAGAAATCAATACATGGAATACCTATATTGAATTCCTTGAATATCAAGCATTCCAAAGACAACGTCTCATTGATACAGATTGTGCCTATGCTTATCAAACTAACGATGAAGGCCTATTCAACCAAGGAGGGGTTTGCTATGTTCAACAATAAGGTTAGATTTACTGCGATTGCTTTAACCGCAGTCTTTTTAGTCGGTTGTGCTGACATTACAGTTTCACCCACTGATAATGAAGGTAATATTCTTAATGGCTTAGTGACTGAGTTAGAAAAGAATGTTAATTCGGTTGTGTATGATGCACTTCGTGACGGTGGCAATTTAACCCAACGCACTTTAGAAGATGTGATGTATTTAATTGCCGAAGATCGTATTGGTGCTTATAGCGATTTATTAACCTCGACCGACGCTGATGATCAAGCGGTCGTTGAAAAAATTCAACGTCGTATCAATGAAAAAATGTATAACCTTGTTGCCTCGGGTCAATATGAAACAAGAAACTTATTCTCGGAAGAACGCTTTGCCTTCTCAATTGAAAAACAACTTTATCCTTTAACAAGAGAAGCGAATGACCCTTGGGTCACGGACTATATTTTCCCAGCAAGAAATACGGAAGCTATTCTCTCTGGTGAAGTCCTTGAAGAAGCCATCCATATTGAATACTATCAAAACTTTATCAATGAAAACTTACTTCCTAAGGTTTACCGCGAATTATTAGCAGAAGAATACCTTATTCAAGAAGATTATTCCTCTTTAGGAAGAAGTTATGCTCGTAAGGTTAATTATGTCGCATTAAAAGTTTCAAGCGAATACCCAGAAGCTGTCAAATATTTAATGGACACCTTTATCGATGAATATATCCTCAACGAAAACGTTAATACCGTTGCAGATTTAGAATTACTAGCTCGTGCATGGCGTGGTGTTGATACTAGCGCTGGTGCTGAAGGTCGTAATTATGTGTTTGAAACTGGATCTGCAGAATATGAATTATTAGATGCAGCTGGACTTGTTGGAGAAGGAACCTTCAGAAACCTCTACGGTGAAATTTTAGATCGTTATAATCAAATTGTTCCAGAAAATGCCCTTTTAACCAATAAAACGATTGAAAGTGAATTCACAGGAAACGGTCAATACACACCTGAAACTGGTTTAGCGATTAAGCGAAATGAATTAATTGAACGTGATTTTACAACCGATGGATGGCACATTAAAAATGGTGGCTTAGGCTCATTACCTGCAACCATTCGTGACCGAGTCTTCAATATTGGTGTTGCCAATGCAATCGATCGTATTGATGATGAATCCGATAATGTTGCCTCACCAGAAACATCCGATTTCTTACGTAAAATTAATGATGTAAGTTATTTAATTCCACAAACATCGCAACAAAATGATGCGAGAAACTTCTTACTTTATGATGCGAATAGCACAACCTATTACATCGTTCAAATCTTAGAAGCGGTTAACACAACCAAAATGAATGCTTCTACCACTTCAACAACAAATTATGATGCGATTGAAAGCGATGAAGGTGCAAAACGTGAATTGATTGCAAGTGAAATTGCTAAGATTCTTGGTGCGCGTGAAGCCAGCATCAATGCGAGTAATCTTCACTGGTTACAATTAGCAGACCTTAAATTCCACGATCAAACGATTTATGATTTCTTCAAGGAAAGCTTCCCAACGCTTTATGATGAAGAATCGCAAGCATAAATTAGTTCTAAATTAATCATGTTAAAATAAGGAGAGTAATCTCCTTATTTTTATTTAAAAGGAGGCAGTATATGCCAACGCAATGTCTCTTCTGTAACATCATCAATGGTACGATTCCCGCCCATAAGGTATATGAAGATAATGACGTTATTGCATTTTTAGATATTAATCAAACAACAAATGGGCATACGCTTGTTCTTCCAAAATCGCATTTCGATCATTTTTTAAATACACCAAAGGCACAAATGAATCTTGTCATGAACGTTGCGCAACGAATTGGACAAGCGCAAATTCAAGTTCTACATGCAAAGGGAGTGAATATTCTTTCTAATGCTTTACAAGCTGCAGGACAAACAGTTTTACATTTTCATGTGCACGTTATTCCAAGGTACGAAGCAAATGATCGATTCAAAATTGAAATGTTGAAACATGATCAACATAACCTTCTCAATTTACCTGTTCTAGCAAATCAATTAAAATCCGGAATTAACTTAAAATAATTATTTTTTTGCTTTATAAAAACTTCGATCGTCCAAGGCAAATATACGATTGGTAAATTGTCCTGGTTCCGTCGGTTCAAGCGCTTTATCAACCATTGTCATTTTTGCATCAAAATCATCCACCATATGAACAAACATCGCTTCTTTTGTTAATGGTGTGACCGCACTACCGAATTCGGGTTTTCCATGATGAGCAAGCACAATATGTTGAAGAAGCATGACTTTTTCTCGATCAATCTTTAACGTTTCGCCTAGAGCATAAATTTTACTAGCCATAAACTGAAGATGACCAATTAATTTTCCTTCAGTACTGTATTTTGGAATGACTGCACCGGTAAATTCAACTGTTTTACCTAAATCATGTAAAAGAATCGCAGCATAAATTAAAGCGGTGTTTAGTTTAGGATATAAGGGCATTAATGATTCTGCAACTTTGATCATTGATAACGTGTGATAAAGAAGACCAGAGGTGTATTCATGATGGTTTCTGACTGCAGCTGGATAGGTAATGAAGGCATCATAGTGCTGATCAATAAGTGTTTTGGTCAGTAATGCATAATCAGGATCTTTAATTTTTTTTATCGTGGAGGCAAGTTCTTCTTCTAGTTGTTTAAGAGGCACTGGTGCAGACATCGTAAATTCTTCAAGACGAATAGAATCAGGATTAAGTCTTTGTACGGAATTAATACGAACTTGTAACATTTGACGATAGGCTGAAACATCGCCATCCAATAGTAAAAAGGATCCTACTTCGATTAAAGATTCAATTTCGGGTTTAACATCCCAAAATTTGCCTTCGATTTGACCAGTTTTATCTTGAAGGGTAATGGTCAAATAAGGTTGCCCAGATGCAGTAAGACCTTTGCTTAATGCATTCACTAAAAAGGCTTGCTTGATTGCTTGGCCATCTTTAAAGTCTTTAATCGGCATGATGAGACTCCTTTAATAATCGCTTGATATTGGAATAATTATAGCCCTTCCTTAGTAGAAAGTTAATTAGTTTTTCTTGAAGTTGGGATCCACTAAAGCGTCTTTCATAGAGTCTCATACCTTTTTTCAAATCATCTGCTAAATTCTTTAATTCAGATGCAGGAACGTCTTCAGGAAGTTTTAACATCGATACCATAATTAACTTTAGTTCGTAACCTCTTTCAAGTAAACGCCTTTTGATCGTGTCAACTTTTAAACGTTGACTTAAACGATTATATTTTTGGTTTAAATGAATGGTTAAAGCATCAAGTTTTTCTTTTTCTAAATCTTGATCAAGAACTAAGGTTTGAATTAAAGAAGATGAAAATTTCTTCTCAAAGAGTTTTTCTTTGATGGCGCGTTCACCATAACCTTTTTGTTGAAAATGATGAACCCAATCTTTCATTAATGCTTGATCATCAATTAAATGGGCTTGCTTTAATCTAGTAATGACTTCTTCGACTTGTGGTTTTATCGCTTTTTTCTTATATAACTTTTCGCGAATTTGATATTCCGTATAACGACCTTTTGACAGTAATCGAAACCCATATTCAATAAAAGGTTGAGTTTGACTTGCTGAATGTATCTGTTCAAATTCCTTTGGGCTGATAACTTTACCAACGTAATAATAGCCTTGCGTAAATTGATCAACTGAAAGTGTTAGGTTTTCACCTGAAAGAAAAGCGATAATAATTTGTTTTCTTTTCGTTGTAATCGTCTCAATGATCTTACCAGTATTGCCGTATGGCACGATGATATACCTCAATTAAATTTTGATAAAAAGTCGTCATGGCGTAAGGTTTTACAGCCTCTTCAATTTCCTTCAACATCAATTGACGTTTAGCATCATCTAAATTAAAAATAGAATTGAGTTGGCGAGTAAAATCATCAGCATCACCAAAAATGAAACCAGTTTGCTGATGGCGAATTAAGGAGGCTAGGTTTTCATCATACCTGCATAACACGATGCGCTTGGATACCATGGCTTCCATAAATGTTAAACCCTGTGTCTCGGTTAGACTCGCCGATACAAACACATCCGCTAATTGATAATAGTAGGGTACGTCTTGAATTGGTACAGCTCCAACAAATTGAACGTCATTTTCTAACTTAAGTTCGGAAACAAGTTGAATAAGATCTCGACGATCAGGGCCATCTCCTACCATTAGTAATTTTGTTGGAGGATGAGGGTTCTTGAGATAATTTGAAAATCCCTTAATAATGACATCCATACTTTTTTCTTTTGCAACTCTTCCAAGGGATAACAAAATTTTTTCACCTGGCTTTGTCCATTTTTGTCGAAGTTCTATGATTTTTTGTTGATCAAGGTTTTTTAGTTCAAATCGTGAAAAATCTATACCGGTGGGAACAATATTGATATAACGATCAACTCCATAACTTCGTATTTTTTCTTTTGTTTTTAAAGAGGGTGAAATAAATTCGGTGCATTGTTCTGCTATGGAACGTGAAAATTGTTTGACAACTCTAGAAGCTAAACCTTTCAAAAATCCTGCATAGTGCGTATAGTCTTCATACATCGTGTGATAGGTAACAACGGTTGGGATTTTTAGAAAAAATGCAGAAATTTTACCAAATATTCCGATGCCTGCATCGGTATGAATATGGATCACATCAGGTTTCCATTTTCTTATATATTGAAATGCTTTGGCATTAAAAAAACTGGACATACGATATCCGTAGAGTTTCTTTAATTCGACACCTGGAATGCGAATCATGTCCGTTTGAATGCTGGTATCTTTACCAAATGGATTGGTGGTAATCACTAATAGGTCATGACCTTGACTAGATAAAACTTTTTGATGCAAACCAACACTAACGGAGACACCATTAATTTCGGGAGGAAACGTATCAGAGAAAAGTGCAATTTTCATTGTTATTTGTCTTTCAACTTCTTCTTTTCAATTTCGTCCGTATGAATAACATTTCCATAACGGTCGACTTTTTTGGGTTTAAATCCAAAGAAATCCCTTGCCATTTTTGAAAACCGATTGCGAATTTTTACAGAAGACATTTCACCAGTTGAAAACATCATTTCAGCAGTTTGTCTACGAATTTCAATCGTAGATTTTTGCAATTCGACAAAGGTTTGCGTATTTTGAGTAAGCTTCGCATCTTTATTACCGATATTAAAGGCAATCACACTAATCGCTCCAATAATTAAAGTTAAATAGAATGTAACGCCTCGCCATATGAGTTGTGGAGCGATGGTTTGTGCATATCCACCAAATAAGCTTTGAAATAAGTAAGAAAAAAAGAACTCTGAAAAGCCAACCGATCCAGGTAATGGTGCAAAATAAATAATCACATTAAGGTATGCGGTCATAAAAATACCATCAAATAAATTGGTTTGAGACAAGTCAATCGTTGGTAACGCTAAAGCTGAAAGATAAGGAATGGAATACGTCAGCGTTAATCTAAGGAAGAAAAGAAATAAAAGGACCATTGTCACGGGTGTATTCGATTGTAATCGTTTACTTTCAATTCTAAAGTTTTCAATTTGAACCGATAAATTCGTTTTCACTTCTTCAGCGTTTTTTATTAATTTAAGCTTACCTAACAAAGCTACAATACTATTGACAATCGTACGATGTATAAATCTTGATTTCGCTAAAATGATGATGAAAAAGATCACCAAAAAATTAATGATAAAACCTAATAGAGAAAGGTAGATGATGGGGATATTAATTTCACCAAAATTAACCGCTTCTGTGATGGATAAGAATTTTTCAAAACGAAAGATAAGCGCCAAACCACCAAAAAAGACCTGGGCAATTTGCGACAACAGAAAATGCATCACTAATATGGAAGCAGCATTCGCGATGTCCATGCCTTGTCTATTTAAAGCATATGCTTGGGCAAATTGTCCTCCACTTGAGGAAGGCGTAATATGGGAGAAAAAAGCACCAATAAAATGAATATTTAAGGCTCTTCTTAGGTTATAACGTGTGGTATAAAGCCTAGCAAGAATAAAGAGAATAATGGCTTCAAAAAATATATTCATTGCCATGACGAGCAAGATTAAGCCAATGACCCAAAGATTAGCCTCTGAAAATGCTTGAATAACAGCGTCTAAATTTCCATCTGTAAATAGAGTGAATCCAGTGAAGCCTATGGCTACAAAGAATATGATAAAAATATTGATACGATACTTCTTGGTGGATGAAGCTTTGATCGGTGTGGTTTCAGGTGTGGTGGGGTTTGTGTTCATACAATCAATTATGTCTATAAAGACCGTTGTAATTATAACATAGTCAACTAGGATTAAAGAAACTGAAGTTAAGTGGTTTTAACGCTAAATTAGGCACTTTTTAACACAAAAAAACGGAAAGTTGTATAATGAAATACGGTTTATAAAACATGAAGTATTTAAAGCTTTTATATCGATTTACAAAAGGTTATCGAAAACGTTATTTACTATCATTTGTCATTCTATTTTTTGCTTTAACTTTTTTACTACTCGCAAACTTTACCACCAAAATTTTAGTCGACACTTTACAAGGTGTTGCTCCTTCGGGTCCGATTGATTCATTTTTAACTCAATTATTAGGTGGCCAGGTTTACATTTCACAAAACATTTGGTTGCTCTCCATCTTCATCATCTTTTTAGGTCTATCACGGTCTTTGATGTTTTTTTCTCGATTAATCATTCGTGGATTGATGGATGTGAACTTAGGCAGAGAAATTCAGCTTGACCTTTTTTATCACATTGAACGCCTTCCGTATGCATATATCAAAAAGAATAAAAGTGGTGACTTAATTCAAACATGTACGCGTGATCTGGATATTGTTAAAAACTTTCTAGTTAGACAAGTAAATTCAATTGTTTACACGATTTTTTTAACGACGATTGCATTTTCAATTCTACTTACGGTTTCTTGGCAAATTGCGTTATCGAGCACAATCGTTTTACCGTTTATGTTTTTATATGCATTTGCATTAATTAAACGCGTCAGAAAGCTCTTTAAAGTCACAGAGGATAGTGATGGTTTAGTCTCTGCAAAGATTGAAGAAACACTTTCTGGTATTCGCTTGGTGAAGGCATTTAACAATGAAACCTATGAAATACAAGATTTTAAAGACCATTTAAATGATTATCGTAAAAAATTTATCAAATGGCGATTAACGAGTTCATTCTTTTTTTCGTCCACAGATATCTTAGTTTTTGGACAAATTGCATTGACCTCTGCCTTTGGCGTTTACCTTGCCGTAAGTGGTGATATTTCAGTTGGTACCTTTGTCGTTGCACTTCAATTTGTCGGACAAGTGGTCTGGCCGGTTCGCGATGTGGCAATGACTTTATCTAACCTTGCTCAAGCGATGGCGTCGATTGATCGACTGAATACAATTCTCAATCAGCCTCTTGAAGATATTGAATCGGGTCAACGGCCATCTCTTCAAGGTGCCATTGAGTTTAAAAATATGTCGTTTAATTATGACGATAGCGATGAAGTCGTCATTAAAGATTTCACTCTATCCATTAAACCTGGTGAAACGGTTGCCATTATGGGCAAAACAGGATCGGGAAAATCTACCCTTTCTCACTTATTGACCCGTTTATATGATTACACGGCTGGTTCCATTCAAATTGATGGCCATGAATTAAAAACCATTGCGAAGGAACATATTCGTCGGCAAATCGCCACTGTCCTTCAAGAACCATTCTTATTTTCAAAAACCATTATCAATAATTTGAAAATTGCCAATAGTAATGCAACAGCAGAGGATATCCAAAAAGCTGCCCAAATCGCAGACATTCATAAATCCATTATTAATTTCAAGGATGGGTATGACACACGTGTTGGTGAAAAAGGTGTGACCCTTTCCGGTGGTCAAAAGCAACGACTCGTGATTGCAAGAACCATCATTTCCAAAGCCCCAATTTTAGTGTTTGATGACTCATTATCTGCTGTCGATACCGAAACCGATATGAACATTCGAGCAGCCCTAAAGAAACGACAAGAACAATCCACAACATTAATTATTACTCACCGCGTAGCAACAGCTAAGGATGCTGACAAAATTATTGTCTTAGATAACGGTAAGATTGCAGAAGTCGGCAAGCATGAAGAATTGATCAAACGTGAAGGTTTATATAAACGAATTTTTGAAATTCAAACGAGGATGGTATAACGATGGCGAGTTTTTCATTCGAAGAAGAAGCATTATCTAAAAAGTTAAATTTTTCCAGTTGGGGAAAAATTGCTAAATACGCACTCAAACGTTATGGCCTACTTTTAATTATGTTTTTTTTGATGATTCTGATTACCTTCCATGACGGTAGTTTTATCCCTTTATTGAATCGGGGCATCATTCGCGCCTTAACAAGTTTAGAAAATCAAGGTTCCATTGGAAGTAATCTATTAACGGATCTACAGATTGATGTAACACTCATTTTTGGAATTGAGTTTTCACTCAATTACATTGAATATATTACGCTCATTGTGATTGGAATACTTATTCGAGCAGTTGCGATTTATTTATTATTTTTTACAACAAACTATTTAGAAATGTCAGTGTATATTCATATTCGAGAAGATGCATTTGCTCAGGTTCAAAAGCTCTCATTCTCATATTTTGATAAAACATCGTCAGGTTGGTTGATTGCGCGTCTGCAATCCGATACAAGTAAAATTTCAGACATGATTTCTTGGGGTATAACTCGCTTCGTATGGATTACATTTGAACTAATCTTCATCCTTATCACAATGTTTATTATTTCGTGGCAAATGTCGCTTGTCTTATTGGCTACCGTTCCGATTATGATCTTTATCGCACCTTACTTCCAATTTAGAATTCTAAATCTTTCTAGAACGGCGAGAAATGCATTTTCAAAATATGTGGCATGGCTTGCTGAAGTTATTGCTGGTGCTAAAACGATTAAAACACTTTCTATCGAAAATAACGTTCAAAAGGAAGCAAATGATATTGTGACAGACATTCGTGATAAAGCTTGGAAAACTGCAAAAACACAAGCGTTCTTTTATCCTTCTGTTACGCTCATTTCTACGATCACCACAGCCATTGTGATTTTTGTTGGATCATCACTCATGCTCTCTAACACCATCATGTACGATGTATCCATCTTTGTACTATTCATTGGATTCGTCTCTGCTCTTTACACCCCTATTCAAGAATTTGTGGATCTATTCACAGAATTAATGTCCTCTCAATCATCCGTGGAAAAAATTCTATCTTTGATTGAAACGAAACCTGTGATTACAGACACACCTGAGGTCATCGCAACATATGGCACCTTGCTTAAACCAAATGTTACGGCCTACGAAAAGATGAAAGGACAAGTTGAATTTAAAGATGTATCGTTTTCCTATAATCCTGGCACCCAAATCATTCACTCGATGAATTTATTGATCCCACAAGGTCAGACAGTTGCCATCGTAGGAGAAACAGGAAGTGGTAAATCTACAACCGTTAATTTGCTTTGCAGATTTTATGAACCAACCAGTGGGCAACTCCTCATTGATGGGCATGATTATCGAACGCGTTCAGTTGGTTGGCTTCGTCATCACCTAGGATATGTTCAACAAACGCCCTTTATCTTTTCAGGAACGATTCGCAAAAACATCAAATATGGAAAATTAGATGCAAGTGATGAGGCGATGATCGCTGCAAGCAAGACAGTTGGTGCTCATGAATTCATTTCCGCCTTACCGCAAGGATATGACACGATCCTTAAAGATGGTGGCAGTGACCTCTCTGTGGGTCAAAAACAACTCATCGCGTTTGCCCGCGCCATCATTCGTAATCCAACGATCATGATTTTAGATGAAGCAACTTCTTCAATTGATACAGAAACAGAAGCAATGATTCAAAAGGCGATTACCAAAACCCTCAAAGGTCGAACATCAATCGTGATTGCCCACCGTTTATCGACGATTGTAGATGCAGATCGAATTTTAGTGATGTCAGAAGGTCGCATCATCGAAGATGGTAGTCATCGTGAACTGATGTTGAAAAAAGGAACGTATCATAAACTTTATATGAATCAATTTGCCGAATTAAAAGTCGAACAGCAGATCGATACGTTTGATCAACAAATCGCTACGTTGAAACCTTAGTCTTTTGACTTGTTACAAAAAAACGAACCACAAAAAACATAATTGGGATTGGTAATATCGCGGACAATGCATAGGCAATCACGGGTTGTATTCCAATTAGATCCTCAAACAAAAAGATACAACCCTGTTGAATTAAATAATTAGGAATGCTTGTGAGAGGATACAAGAAAAGTCTTTTCCATGTCCATTGTGTTCGAAATGCAAACCAAGCTTGTAATGAATAAGAAACTGGAAATAATAACACAAACATAACCGTATTTGCGGCGTCAAATTCAATCAAGGATTGAATGACAATCCATTTAGGCTGATCGATAAATAGCGTATATCTTAACAATAGCGTCGTAAGGTAACCTAAGACTGTATTAAGACCACCAACGATAAGAAAACGAACAAAAGCTTTATCCCATAGTGTCCAAAAGAGCTTTTCAATTCGATATAGCAATGTATTGGGTTTTTTGAATAAGATTGGATTCATTGCTTTATTTTATCACAAAGAAAAAACCCTTCAGAATGGAGAAGGGTTTTGTTTAAATCACTTATTTAGAATGATACTTTGACGGCTTTTCTTTCAGCAACATCATCTAATTTGAAGAGTTCAGCTTCCTTGAATTTAAAGACGCCTGCAATTAAATTAGAAGGGAACACTTCACGACGATTGTTATAAGATAAAACAACATCGTTGTAAAATTGACGGGTAAAGGAAATCTTATCTTCGGTTTCCTTTAAGGTATCTTGAAGTTTTAAGAAACCTTGGTCAGCTTTTAAAACTGGATATTGTTCAACGACCACTGCTAAACGACCAAGGGTTTGACCAAGCATGCTGTTTGCTTGCGCCATTTCACCAACGTTACCGCCTTGTGAACCTTTGTCATACATTTTGCGAGCATCCGCGAACTGCATAAAGATGTCTTTTTCTTGCTTTGCATATCCTTTGACCGTTTCCACGATGTTTGGGATTAAATCAAATCGACGTTTTAATTGAACATCAATTTGTGACCAAGAATTTTTTACCTTGTTTCGGGATTGAACAAGCGTGTTATAAACGCCAATCACCCAAAAACCACCTAAGACAACAACTGCTAATACAATCAATAATATTTCCATTTTTTTCTCCTTAAAAATATCTTAACATCTTTGAAATAAAAGCAAACAATAATTTATTAATTTAGCGAATTCTGACGCCGCTACCACCGCCGCCACGGAAACCACCGCCCCCACCAAATCGACCACCACCTCGACCCGCTGAATGATTACGTTGAGCATTGGCAGCTGCAATCGTACTTTGTGCGTAAACAAAGGAACGTTGCATGGAACGATTGTAATATCGATAAAAACCAGGATAACGGAAATATGGTGAAC